>ENA-UOOA01000038-UOOA01000038.1-human-gut-metagenome-genome-assembly--contig:-P61old-NODE-38-length-271877-cov-7.726141_pt1 | contig 271877 bp, 238 predicted proteins | sample MGYA00242467_ERZ724014 | MGnify/ENA metagenome assembly ERZ724014
CATTAATAAAAAGCATCCTGTGCCATATGTATTCTTAGCCATTCCCTCTTCAAAACAGCATTGGCCAAACAGTGCAGCCTGCTGATCGCCTGCTGCTCCCGCAAGGGCAATGGCACCGCCCGTTATCTGCGGATCCGTATAACCGTAAAGACAGCTGGATGGCTTCACTTCCGGCATCATGGCCATCGGAATATCAAGCACTTCCAAAAGCTTTTCATTCCAACAAAGACTGTGGATATCAAAAAGCATGGTCCTTGAGGCATTGGTATAATCTGTCACATGAATTTTGCCGCCGGACAGATTCCAGATCAGCCATGTATCAATGGTACCAAAAAGCAGTTCACCCTTTTTTGCTCTCTCATGGGCACCCATCACATGATCCAGTATCCATTTGATCTTTGTACCCGAAAAATAAGCATCCGGGATCAGACCTGTTGTCTTCTTAATAAAGTTCTCATATCCCTGATCCTTTAAATCCTCTATGACAGGCGCCGTTCTTCTGCACTGCCAGACAATGGCATTATAAATCGGCTTTCCTGTCTCCTTATCCCAGACAACTGTTGTCTCCCGCTGATTGGTAATGCCGATGGCTGCAATATTCTCCGTCGTCACACCGGCCTTATCCATAGCCTGCGCCATCACACACTGAATACTCTTCCAGATTTCCATAGGATCATGTTCCACCCACCCCGGATTCGGAAAAATCTGAGTAAACTCTTTCTGCGCCACGCTGACAATTCTGCCTCCATGGTCAAATAAAATGCATCTTGAGCTTGTGGTTCCCTGATCCAGTGAAATGATATACTCCGACATATGTAAAATCCCCCTTATTCCCCTTTTTGTGCTTCCCGAAAACTAAGGTCAAAATTCCGTCCTCTATGCACACGGATTATTGTCTCCTTTATTATAACATATTTGATTGTATTTATATAGATACAATACAACGCATCTGTTTTATCTGATAATTTCATTTATTGTCGATGAATTAACGGAATGTGTTAATTCTCTTTTATCATTTTAAATAATTTTTCATTTTATTAATGGACTTTTTCGTCATTTTGTATTATACTCAAATTATGTTTAACCACTCAGATCATCATTTTTATTATCTGAGTATCGGTACACTATTTATTTTTAGGCAATATATACAACGCCTTGTCCGTGAAGCACATCCAAAAGGCATCTTTTTTTCGTATATATTGTCAGGGGAAAGGGGCGACGTTTATGTTCGTGGAATTCATTCTTGCATTACTTCCTATCATCTGGCTTTTCATTGCCTTTCTTGTACTGAAAATGCCCGGCTACATCGGATGTCTGATCGCACTGGCTATCTCCATTGTAGAGAGTCTTGTTATTCCGGCATTCAGCCTGACAGTACCTGAAGCTTTGACCGCAGCCATTGAAGGTGGTATCGGCGCGATCTGGCCAATCTGCCTGATCATTCTGGCAGCCATGTTTACTTACAATATCTGTGTAAAAACAGGTGCTATGGAAATGATCAAACGCCTTCTTACATCTGTAACCAATGACAAGCGTGTCCTTGTTATGCTGCTTACATGGGGCTTCGGCGGTTTCATGGAAGCCATCGCAGGTTTTGGTACACCTGTTGCTATCCCTGCAGCTATGATGGTTGGTCTCGGCTTTGACCCAATCTTCTCCGCTGTTGTCTGCCTGGTTGCCAACTCCATTGCACCGCCATTCGGTTCCGTTGCCATTCCTACAACATCCGCAGCCGGCGCTGTTGGTCTTGATGCAGCTCTTTTATCGGGTCCTGCCATCAACATGCTGATTATTCCGGCCATTATCGTTCCATTCATCATCGTATGGATGACTGGTAAAGCCTGCGGTTCCAAGAAACCTTTTGAAGGCATGATTCCTTTCACCATCGTTGCTGCTCTTTCTTATATCATCCCTGCAGCCATCGTTGGTAATTTTGTAGGTGCAGAATTTGTCGACCTTATCGGCTGTGTGATCTGTCTGATCGTTCTGGTCGTTTTTGCAAAGAAAATGCCGCCTACAACAGATCCTGCTTATATGATCGAAGCCAGTGAAGAAGAGGCTTCTGATGTTAAATTCGGTATGGGTGCCGCTGTGCTTCCGTATATCCTGATGCTTGTTTTCCTGCTTGGTACATCCAAGCTTGTTCCACCGATCAACGCCTTCCTTGGCAAGTTTTCAACAGCTTTCTCTGTATATGCCGGTGAAGGTGCCGCCACCATCAAGCTGGCATGGATTGGCAATGCCGGAACATTGATCCTGCTTGCCGGCATCATCGGCGGTTTTGCCCAGCATATGAGTATCGGCGAAATGATTTCAACACTTGGCCAGACATTAAAGAACATGTGGAAAGCCATGGTCACTGTTATTGCCATCATCGCTCTTGCCAAGGTTATGGGCTACAGCGGTATGACAACAGCCATCGCAACTTTACTTGCTGATCTTACCGGATCTATTTTCCCATTGTTCGCACCAATCTGCGGTATCCTCGGTACATTCGTAACAGGTTCCACAACATCTTCCGGTGTATTATTTGCCAAGATGCAGTATGAGGTTGCTGAACTTATCGGTGCCAACCCTGTTATGCTGGTTGCAGCCAACCTTGCAGGCGGCGGTATCGGCAAACTGATCTCCCCTCAGAGTATCGCCATCGGTGTTGCTGCGATCGGACTTGAAGGCTCTGACGGCAAGATCATGACAAAGACTGTTGGTATCTGTATTGTATTAGGTGTCATCGTATGTATTATGTCCTATCTGCTGGCTGTTGTTCTTTAACAACCCGCATTTCAATGTGTTCACTTTGAACACATATCAGATAAGACGCTTGGATATTCCGCTGGATATCTGAAGCGTCTTATCCTTTATAAAAATCATTTTTGAGGATTTTTTACAAATCAAAGGAGGTAAGAAAATGAAGGATTTAATTGAAATCAGATGGCATGGCCGCGGCGGTCAGGGTGCTAAAACGGCTGCCCTCCTGCTGGCTGATGTTGCTTTCAATAATGGTCTCTATGTTCAGGGCTTCCCGGAATACGGTCCTGAAAGAATGGGAGCTCCCATTACTGCTTATAATCGTTTAAGTCGTAACCCGATCCGCGTTCATTCCAATATTTATGAGCCGGATTACGTGGTTGTTGTCGATGAGTCTTTAATTGAAAGCGTCGATGTTACTGCCGGTATCAAGGAAGGCGGTGCAATCATCATCAACTCCCATAAAAGCAGCAATGAATTAAAACCGCTTCTTGAGGAAAAAGGTTATCACGGTCATATTTATACCATTGACGCCCGAAAGATTTCCATTGAAACTCTTGGCAAATATTTTCCGAATTCTCCGATGCTGGCAGCCGTTGTCAAAGTTACCGGCGTTATGGAGGAAAAGGCCTTTCTGGAAGATATGCGCAAATCCTACGCCCATAAATTTGCTTCCAAGCCATCCGTTATTGACGGCAATATGAAAGCATTGGAAATTGCTTTAAAGGAGGTACATTGAGTATGAAAACTGATATCAGAAAACAGGATATTGATGTTACCTGGCAGAATCTGAATCCCGGTACTGTTGTAACAGGCGGTGCCACGGCTCCTGAATTCAATACAGGTGAATGGCGTGTCAATGTGCCGGTTCTGGATATGGACAAATGCAAACAATGTCTGATGTGCGTGCCGGTTTGTCCGGATTCCTCCATTCCTGTAAAAAACCAGAAACGTGAAGATTTTGACCTGATGCACTGCAAGGGCTGCGGTATCTGTGCCAAAGTATGTCCATTCGGTGCCATCACCATGAAAGAAGGTGACGAATAATGTCAATCAGAGAAAGATTATCCGGTAATGAAGCAATTGCAACTGCCATGCGCCAGATTAATCCTGACGTTGTCGCAGCCTTTCCAATTACGCCATCAACAGAAATCCCTCAGTATTTTTCCAGCTATGTTGCCAATGGCAAAGTCGATTCTGTTTTTGTTCCCGTAGAAAGTGAACACAGCGCCATGAGTGCCACCATCGGAGCCTCCGCAGCCGGTGCCCGCGCCATGACCGCAACTTCTTCCTGCGGCCTTGCCTATATGTGGGAAATGCTTTATGTGGCCGCCTCCGACAGACTGCCGCTGGCTCTGGCTCTTGTCAACCGTGCTCTCTCCGGACCGATCAACATCAACTGTGACCACTCTGATGCCATGGGTGCCCGTGACGCCGGCTGGATCCAGCTGTTCTCAGAAAATAACCAGGAAGCTTATGATAATATGGTCATGGCTTTCCGTATTTCCGAGCATCCGGATGTCCGTCTGCCGATCATGGTCTGCCAGGATGGCTTTATCATCAGCCACGGTGTTGAAAATATCGAACTGTTAGAAGACGATGTTGTCAAAAATTTTGTAGGTGAATACAGACCCGAACACTATCTTCTGAATGCATCCGAGCCGCTGGCCATCGGACCTTATGCGAATCCGCCTTATGTTATGGAAGCCAAACGTGCTAATCTTCAGGCACTGGAAAATTCCAAAAAGGTTATGTTAGATGTTGCTGCAGATTTTGAGAGAATTTCAGGCAGAAAATACAGCTTCTTTGAATCCTACCGCATGGAAGATGCTGACTATGCCATGGTCATCATGGGAAGTGCTGCCGGCACAGGCAAGGACGCTGTTGATGCACTCCGCAGCATGGGTATCCGTGCCGGCCTGATCAAAGTCCGCATGTTCCGTCCATTCCCGGCATCCCAGATTGCAGAAGCATTAAAGAATGTCAAAGTTGTTGCCTGCATGGATCGTACAGAAAGTTTCAATACGGTCACAGGTCCTCTGGGCGCCGATGTCAGATGTGCACTTTATGATGCCGGCATCCACGCGAAATTCGTTAATTATGTATATGGTCTCGGCGGTCGTGATGTTACTGTTGCAAGCCTTACAAGTGTCTATGAGGATATGATGAAAATTGCCGCTGACGGCACAGTCGGACAGACATATCGTTATCTGTCCCTGAAGGGATAAGGAGGAATCGAAATGGCATATAATTTTAAAGAATATATGGAACGTCCCGACAGACTGACTGCCGGTCACAGAATGTGTGCAGGATGCGGTGCATCCATTGCCCTTAGAAATGTGATGAAAGCTGTTCATCCTGAAGACCATGCAGTTATCTGCAATGCAACAAGCTGTATGGAAGTTTCCACTTTTATCTATCCATACACAGCATGGCAGGATTCCTACATTCACACAGCATTTGAAAATGCCGGTGCAACCTGTTCAGGCGTGGAAGCTGCTTACAGAGCCATGTCCAAAAAAGGCAAAATAGGCGGTACTTACAAATTTATCGCTGTAGGCGGCGACGGCGGAACATATGACATCGGTTTCCAGTCCCTTTCCGGTGCTATGGAGAGAAACACCGATATGGTTTATGTCTGCTATGACAATGAAGCCTATATGAACACAGGTATCCAGCGTTCTTCTGCAACACCTCTGTATGCGGATACAACAACAACACCTGTCGGTACAGTCAGCAACGGTAAACCGCAAAACCGCAAAGATCTGGCTGAAGTAATCGCAGCTCATCATGTACCATATGTTGCCCAGACAACATTTGTCCAAAATTTCAGGGATTTACATATCAAATCCGAGAAAGCTTTATACACACCCGGGGCCGCTTTCCTCAATATTATGGCACCGTGTCCTCGCGGATGGCGCTATAATACACCGGATATCATTGATCTGTGCAAAGCTGCTGTGGATACCTGTTTTTGGCCATTATTTGAATGTTATGACGGTGAAAAATGGGTTGTCAATTACATTCCAAAGAAAAAGCTGCCAATTGAAGATTTCCTGAGAAGCCAGGGACGTTTTGCCCACCTTTTCAAACCGGAAAATGAACATCTCATTGAAGATATCCAGAGAGAAATCGACAGACACTGGGAAAATCTTCTGACAAGAGCCAACGCATAATCATGACTTACAAAACAGCAACTGAAAAACTGAAAGGAGCGTATGACTTACAATGGCTGAAGTATTTGCATTAAAAGCAATTGACCACGATAATGTGGCCACCGTCTTTACCAACGACGTCAAAGCCGGCATGATCGCCAACGTCGCAGACAAAAAGGGCCACCACTTTGAAATTCAATTATTGTCTGATGTCCCTTACGGACACAAGATTGCCCTCTGCGATATTAAAAAGGGCGAAGAAATTATTAAATACGGTGAGGCCATCGGTGCCGCATCCAGGGATATTGCTGCTGGTGATTATGTCCATATCCACAACATGGACAGTCAGCGCGGACGCGGTGATCTGGAAGGAGGGACAGTGTAATGGGTTATACATTCAATGGTTATCGCCGTCCTGACGGTCAGGTCGGTATCAGAAATTATGTCGGTATTATTCCGAGTGTTACCTGCGCATCAGATGTTGCCTCAGCCATCTGCCGACAGGTACAGGGCTGTGTCACATTTCCGCATCATCAGGGCTGCTGCCAGATGCCGCCGGATCTTGAAAGAGTTACGGACACACTGATCAGTCTCGGCAAAAGCCCGAATCTTGGAGCTGTACTGATCGTCAGCCTTGGCTGTGAAGGTACTGATGTTGAACGCCTGTATAAAGAGGTCTCTGCCACAGGCAAACATGTTGAAATTATCCGTATTCAGGAACTTGGCGGTGTCTCCAACGCCATCCAGAAAGGTACCGATATCGCCCGGAATATGGCCATAGAAATTTCCGGCCTGCAGCGTGAAGAAACAGATATCTCAGAAGTCGTTATGTCCATTAAATGCGGTGCCTCTGATACGACTTCCGGTATCGCTTCCAACTGTGTCATCGGCTATGTTGCTGACAAACTGGTGGATCTTGGTGCAACAGTTATCTTTGGCGAAACAACAGAATTCATTGGCGGTGAACATCTTTTGGCCCGCCGTGCCGTGGGCGGTGAAAACGGTCCTGTCGGCCAGAAGATCTACCAGATCGTCAATGAAATGGAGGGACGTGCCAAAGCCATCGGCTGCGATATGAGAAAAGGTCAGCCAACACCGGGCAATATCGCCGGCGGATTAAGCTCTATTGAAGAAAAGAGTCTTGGAGCTATTATGAAATCCGGCAGCCGTCCGATTCAGGGTGTTCTTGAATATCCTCAGCATGCTGCCGGCTGCAAAGGCCTCTGGATCAAGGATACTCCGGGACGTGAACCGGAAATCCTGACAGGTATGGCTGCAACAGGCGCCCAGTTTATGATGTTCTCCACCGGCCGCGGTGCCCCTCAGGGCTTTCCGTGCATGCCGGTGATCAAAATCTGCGGCAATCCAAATACTTACGAACGGATGAAAAACGATATGGATCTCAACGCCGGTGTCATTATTGAAGGCAAAAACAGTATCAATGAAGTCGGCGAAGCTGCTTTTGAGAAAATGCTGCGTGTCCTGAACGGGGAAATGACACGAAATGAGGCCATCCAGTACTTTACTTCCATCGATATCCACTGTCTCGGACCTGTCATCTGATAAAAGGTCTACTCTACCACAAAATGCCGTCGCACTGGAGATTTCTATCATCCCGGATGCGACGGCATTCTTTATGTATTTTATCTTCTATTTCTTGTGAACCTGCTTCCCTGAGCCTTCAATTACTTTGCTGCAGATTCTCTTTTGCGGATTTCCCGGATCAGACAATACTGCTTCAGATCAAAGTGTTTCTGTACAATACCGAAAACCTTGAAATCAAAACGCTGATAAAATTCCACATTCACCGGATTGTGCGTCTCCAAAGACACCATCATCCGATGTTCATCGGCATATCGAATCACCTCATTCATCAGCACATCCGCCAATCCATGATGCTGCATATTCGGTCGTACCGCCAGATAGATCACATGAAGGCGATGTTTCTGATGCAGCTGGTCTGTCCATGCAGAATTCAGGTAATCCCTCCCCAGGATGAAATTCCAGAATGTATGCATGGAAGCATCTTCTTTCAGAAGATAACCATCTGTCTTTAATGCTGCAGCAATTTCTGTAAAATACGCTTTAAATAAATGTTCATAGGGTTCCATTTCGTCAGAAACCACCAGCAGACTGTTGCATTCCGGGCTGTCTGCATAAATATCACAGCATTCATAGAACTCCGTCAGATCACATTTAAAAAGCTCCGGCATCAGCTTTTCCCTAATATCCTTATTCGGTATCAGGCTGTGATAAAGGGGGTCCTCCCTAAAACACTGTGTCAGCAAATCCTCCAGTTTCGGCAGATCCTCTTTCTGCACCTGATATAGTCTTTCACTTTCCATAATAATTAATTTTTCTCCTGTATATTTTTCAGCCGTTCATTGGCTGACTGAAGCAAAAGCAGCATTTTCTCTGTGGACTGCAGCATGTATTCGATATCATCCCTGAGATAGTCTTTCTGCCGTTCCACAACCCTTTCCAGCTCTGCAATTTCATCTGCAAAATCCATCGCTCCCTGATGATACTTATCCATCAATTGTGCCACCAAATCATAGAGATTCTCATGATGCACGATCCGGCCGCGTCCCCACTGCAGACGGTCTGAATTCTGGTCAAGAACGTAATCCGTAAATCGCTCATAGACCTGTTTTGAAAACTGGAAAGCATAGGCATTGTTATCAATCTCATATAAAGCTTCAAACGCAGCCTCGGCATCCGGCGTCTTACGCCTTAAAGCGCGAATGGCCTTCTTCAGATACCGCAGATTATTCTGAGCCGCCTCCTGCGGAAAAACAACCGCATCCTCCCATGTGAGACGAACATATTTGTCCTGAGTCATCTTGAATACTTTCAGCAGAATCTTCTCAGCCTCACGGCATTCTTCAGAATCCACTCCAGCCTCATTGATATCATAAATACGATCATAAACTTCTTCTGCCATCTCTTCTGTCTGTCCCAGAAGGTTCAGAAGGGCAGTAACCCTGCTGCCGGATTTCTGACACATCAGCACATCCAGACTGGCAGATGCCTGCTCAAAAACCTCCGCAAAATTCAGTGGTGCCACAGACTGTCTGTCCAGATGCATCAAAAGCAGACCGTAAAGTTCATGATGGAATCGGTAAGCCGCCTCATTATAATATTCATCACTGTCATACTGTGAGTGATAGTGCGTGGTCATAAAGGAACCTGCACTGAATTCATTGACCATGGACGGAATACCGCTGATAGCCACGGAAAAATCATCCGACCAGGTTTCAATTGGTGCCGATACAAGAACACCTTCCGGATAGGCCGGCGAAAGTGCCGGCAGTGCCTTTAATGTATCTTCAAAAAAGTCTTTGTATTCATATGTACAGCGGATTCCGTCCAGATTGCCGTTAGAAAGTGCCGGCAATTCGAAGTTGAAATCACCAATCACTTTGCCCGCCCATTCCGGATGGACATTAAACACCTCCGCATAAGCGCCGGTTGACCAGTCGTACTTGGAATCAGCAATTCCCCATTCTTCCGCAGCCATAGCACAGAATACCCATGTATTCTCCGGCTGATAGCCCATTTTAATAAAAGCCCGTGCAATGCCAAGCATCATGGCCACCGCCGTGTTGTCATCCTGAAAACCGCTGAAATAAGAATCATAATGAGCCGACAAAAGAATCATTCTATCTGAACGCTTTCCCGGGATCTCGCCAAGAATATTATATGTAGAAACATCCCGCATAACCCGGCTGCTTGCATCCAGAGTAACGGTGATCTCACCCTTTTCATCCAGGCATGCCTTCAATTTCTCAGAATCTTCAAAGGACATAGAAAAAGCTGCTGCCTCCGGAGGACCCGCGATATCCTGGGCATTTAAAGCCTTCTCGTCTACCTGTCCATATCCGCCGACCTGAACAGCAATCAGTGCTTTTGCCCCTTTCTCATGGGCCTGATACACTGGAAAATTAATCCACCATTCATCTCTCTGGTTGATCTCCGCCAGTACAATCTTTCCTGTCACATCCTTATCGGCATAATCTTTCTCGCCGCCTTTACCCACGTAAACAACCTGAAATGTTTCTGCGCCTTCTGTCACAAAATCCGTCTGGTATGCTCCCAGCTGGACTTCCTGTCTCTCGCCTGCTGCATCTCTGTAGGCTAAAACGGCCCTCTTAAACTCCCAGCCATCCACTTTAATCTCATCCTTGCGGACATTGGAAAGCCCCAAATCTTCCATATAAGCCTTCAGCATCTCTCCGGTCTCAAACTCTGCCCAGGATCCTGCCGGTCGGTAGCCGAGAACAGGATTCGTGCGGTAGGCCTCCATCTTCTTGGCCAGGTTGTAGGATGCTTCTATATCTAATGATTCAATGTATTGCTGCTCTGTTGTCATTTTATGCCTTCTTTCCGCTATCCGGTGCTGCGAAATATTGCCATTTCCAGTCGTTTTGAGTCATCACCCATTGCATAACAGACCGTTCTCACTGCATCCGGATTATCGTCAATCAATATGATATGTTCTTTTCTTGCCTTTTATACCTGCTCAATAAATCTAAGAAAGGCTGCTTTACCTTCCGGTGTCCGGCTATAAACGCCGGCCTGCTCCAGTACTTTTGCAAACACAAGGCCTGTTTCCTGCAGCACAATCTCCATTGCATTTTCTGCTGTGATTGTGTGCTTCGCTGCAATCGCTTTGGCCCAGTCAGCATGTGCTTTTGTCAGCGGATCCTCGCAAAGATCTGCACCTGAAACAAGCTTTTCTGCCACTGCTGCCAGTTCCTGTTTGAGTCTTCCCGGCAAAATCGCCAGACCCATGACTTCAATCAGACCGATATTTTCCTTCTTAATATGATGCAGTTCCTCATGTGGATGATAAATACCAAGCGGATGCTCCGGCGTAGTCAGGTTGTTGCGAAGAACAAGATCCAGTTCGTAGTCTGCACCCCTGCGGCGTGCAATTGGTGTAATCGTATTATGCGGTTCCCCGTCTGTTTCTGCCAGAATCATCGCTGCTTCATCTGTGTAACCGCGCCAGCTTGCAAGGATTCTGTCTGCAAGGTCTACCAGCTTCTGCGGATCTTCGGAGGCCAGACGAATAACGGACATCGGCCATTTCACAATGCCTGCTTTGACATCTTCATAACCCTTAAAAGAAATCTCTGTCTCAATCGGTGCACGTTCCATTGCAAATGTATAGCGTCCGCCCTGGAAATGATCGTGAGCCAGAATGGAACCGCCGACGATTGGCAGGTCTGCATTGGAACCGACAAAATAATGCGGAAACTGACCGACAAAATCCAAAAGCTTGCCGAAGCAGGCACGGTCGATTTTCATCGGTGTATGTTCTTTATTAAAACAAATGCAATGTTCATTGTAATAAACATATGGGGAATACTGAAGATACCAGGCCGCACCGTTGATCTGCACCGGTACGATCCGGTGATTCTGTCTGGCCGGATAATCCAGACGGCCGGCATAGCCCATGTTTTCGGCGCACAGCATGCAGCGCGGATAATTGGAAGCCGCCAGAGTTCTTGCGGCTGCAATTGCCTTTGGATCCTTTTCCGGCTTGGATAAGTTGATGGAAATATCCAGTTCACCATATTCTGTATCTGTCTTCCAGCGCATATCTTTCGCGATTCGATCTCTTCGGATATAATTGCTGTCCTGACTGAACTGATAATACCAGTCTGTTGCCTTTTGAGAAGATTCTTTTCTCAGCGTATCAAAATGTGCCATCACCTGTGCCGGGCGAGGCAGAAGGCTTCCCATCAGTTTTGTATCCAGAAGATCTCTGTAAACAACTGAATTTTCCTCAAGAACGCCACGTTCATAAGCATCATCAAGCAATGTATCCAGTAACTCTGTCAGTTCAGCCTTTTCGCCTTCCTCCCAGGAGAAAGCATCCAGCTGAAGAATGTCCAGCAGGCCATTCACTGCCCATGCTTTTTCTTCCGGCTGGATCATCTCTTTCTCCAGTGCATAATTGACTAATCCACTTATTGCTTCATTCCGATTCATCACACATTCCTCCATCAATTATTCAAGCACAATGCCGCCTGCAGAACGGATACTCAGTACATGACAGCATCCCTCTCCGAGCATACTTTCTACTGTTTTCTTGAACGCACTTACTTTTTCAAGCGGAACAAATGCCTGGATTGTTCCGGCAAAACCACCACCGTGAACGCGGCAGGCCCCTTCTCCATTCAGCGCTTTTTCTGCGACAGTCAGCGCAATGGCCATATCCTGATGGGCCACAGCTGCAGCCGGCGTAATATTCTGTAAAAGCTCCCATGAAGAACGTCCGGATTCTTTTACAAGATTCAAAAATATTTCCTTTTCTCCACTTGCCAGTGCATCGGCTTCTTCCACTGCTCTCTGATCGTCCGCATAAAAATGCAGTGCTCTGAGTACCGCTCTGTCACCGACTTTCTGGCGCAGTGCAGGGAGATTAGCCAGTACATCCGCTTCATTTACTTCACGCAGCACTTTTTTCCCGAAATAAGCAGCTACCTGACACATTTCCTGTGGAATGGACGCGTATTCTCCGGTTAAAGCGGCATGATCCGCACCACAATCAATGATGCACAGTGCCAGCCCAAGACCTTCCAGATTGGCTTCAATCGGTCTGACAACCGGTGCCTCCGGATTTGCAAAATCAATCGCCACTGTATCCCCCACTGAGGAAGCAGTCTGATCCATTAATCCACTTGGTTTTCCAAAATAAATATTCTCTGCCTTCTGACCAATTCTGGCAATCGTCACTGCATCATATGCATCCCCACAGAATAAATGATTACCGGCTGTGCCAAGAAGCACCTCACAGGCTGCTGACGAGGAAAGTCCGGATCCCGGAAGAACACTTGAAACAGCATACATATCAAAACCGGCCACCTCATAGCCGCCCTGCGCCAGCTGAGCCAGCACACCGCGAACCAGTGATGCGGTTGTTTCCTTTTCTGCTTCCTGCACTTTGAGATCAGACAGGTCAACCGTTGTCATCGGCCAGCCTTCTGACTGAAAACGCACGGTCTGTGTGCCGTTTAACGCAACGCAGGCGAGAAAATCAAGATTGACTGCTGCCGCCAGCACATGTCCATGCTGGTGATCGGTATGATTACCGCAGATCTCTGTTCGACCAGGCGCTGAGCACAGCATCACCGGCGTATCCTCCTTTGTGCCAAAGCATTCTTTGAAGCTTTCAAGCACATGTACCGCTCTGTCTCTTCCGGCCGCCATGTCCTCGCAGCCCATCATTTTCAATTTTTCATCCATCTCCCCGGCTTTTACGCTCTGATAAATATCATTCCAGTTTTTCAAAATATCCCCACTCCTTTTTATTTTTTCAAAAAATGTTCTCTGTTTGGGTACTCCTGACGAAAAGCCAGCAGTGCCGCTTCCTGCAAAAGTGCAAATTCTTTATCCATATGAAGGAAATGCGGTGTCCGAAATGCAATCGCACTGATTTGCTCCGCAATCTTTCTTGTGACACCTTCCTCCGATAATTGGCCCATGCCGAAGACCAGCGACGTAAATCCACGCCCTTCCCTGCTGATCTTCATAAAACTTAAAAAAACATTTTTCAGTTCAGATAACAGTATTTCCCGGCATTCTTCCGGCTGTTCACTGATGCCGGACAAACACAGCATGTTGACGATCTGTGCTGCCTGCCTTCTTTTTTTGCCGCCAAAATCGATAGCCGACCCTTCCGACAGATACTTCAGTTCCATAAGACAACCGACAAATATATCTTTCTTCGGACCTCTCTTTCCATACCTGGCAATCCATAGTTTTTCCCGAAACAAAGCTGCCGCTTCATTGTCTTTTTCCGAATTCTGCGCTAAAAGCGCCTGCCTCTTTCCGGCATCTGTTTCCTGATAAAACAGTTCTGTCCACGTTTGTTCCATTGATATGATCCTCATTTATTTTTTAATGTTTTAAAAAATCATCCACATTGCTGCTGTCTACCCGCTGATACTGTGACACATAATATCTTCCTTCTTTTAACTGGCTCCTGTAGACATTTTCTCCACGGAAGATTTCTAGCGAAAGCCTGGCCATCTCAAGTGCCTGTTCTTCTTTGTCATTGTAGACGGTTCCCTGCATCTCTCCGGATTTCACAGCTTCCAGCGCACTGTCCAGGCCGTCGATACCAAAGATAACCGGCCATTCTGAAGGCACGTATTCCGACTTTCGATACGCTTCCACAGCGCCAAGTGCCATTTCATCATTATTAGAAATTACAAGCTCAATACCGTCTTCATACTGACTGATCAAACGTGTCATTCTGTTTTCTGCCTGCCCTCTGTTCCAGTCCGCAAACTGATAGCTCAGCTTTTCCAGCTGCACGCCCTCTTCGATCAGTGTCTTCACCGAATAATCCGTTCGGCTGATTGTATCCTGATGTCCGGCCTCACCTTCCAGCAGCACATATTGAATTTTGCCGTCCTGATTCTTATCGACTTCCGGATGATCCTTAATATAGTCTGCTGCAATCTCTCCCTCCATAATGCCGGACTGCTCTGCATCACAACCGACATAATACAGTTCTTCCCATTGAAGCAGATCCTCGCGTACCGGCTCCCGGTTGAAAAAAATGACAGGAATATGATTCTGCTTTGCAAGCTTGATAATTCGCGACGGCACGGTTCTGTCAACCAGATTGATGCAAAGCACATCACATCCGGCATCGATCATCTCCTCCACCGTTTCATTCTGGGCCTGCTGATCGTCCTTGCCATTTTTTACAGACACAATAATTTTCATGTCTTCTGTTTCCATGGATTTTAAGTTTTCCTTCAGCTTGTCCGTCATCGCATTGATAAATGGATCACCCTGTGTATACGTCACAACACCGACATGCAGCGCTTCCTTCATCTCCGGATGTCTGTTCCCGCAGCCGGAGCATGTGAAGATCAGCAAAATCATCACCGCCAGTGTCCTCCATTTCTTTCTATCCCTTTTATTCATAAGAATACAAAAACCTTTCTATGTCTTCATCCTGAAACAGATCGTCTCTTCGAATCATTTTGATTGTTGTCTTTACGCTTTTTGTTTTATAGAACCTGTGCTGCAGCTTCTTTGCCATTTCTTCTACACTTTTATAGCCGATCTCATATCCGTCCGGTGCCACAAGCCCGTCTATTTTCCCATAATCCAGCATCGCAATCGATTTGACACTGTATCCGATGCCAAAAATCCTGATATTCTTCAGCTCGCCATTGTCTGCCTGCTCTCCAATTCTGTCGAGCGTCCTCGAATCCAGTACGACCAGATGATCCACCGGCGCTCTCGCCCTGATCTCATCCAGCACATTGCAATCCTCTTCCTGATAATAGCACCATGCAATCTCACCCTTCATCTGTTCCAGCGTATCAGAAAATCCCCGCACAGCACTCGTACTTGCTTCCGATTCCTCCCGTCCGGCAACTATTCCGATTTTCGAGGCATCCTCCCCCAACTCTCTGGCCAGCAACGCGCCCATCTCATAATAGTCCGGACCGATCTCAGAAAATGTCGAAGATTCCTGTTCATCTTCGTTGTATACATTCTCCACAATTAAGATCACCGGAACATCGGCACATTCATTTTTCAGCATTTCTTCCGTCTCACTGCCGGATGCAGGCCACACAAGAAAGGCATCAATCTGATTGTTTCTTTGTTCCTGGATAATCTCCTGCTCGACCTCTGCGCTTTCCATCTCATCTGTATTACAGATAATCAGATGGATATGGTTGTTTTTGGCAGACTGCTTCATTCCTTTGATCAGTGCATCCCATCGATTATCCCCGGCTTCCGGCAGTACAACGGCCACCCTTTTCTCCGGCACATTCTGATTAAAGATTTTCCATACAAAAAACAATGCCAGTATCAACAGTAAAAGCTCCATCACAAGAAAAGTTATTTTATTTTTTCTCATCCTCTTTCCTCCACTGCCTGCATGGTTGTTTTTCGAGCTGCTCCGCATTCTCCCTCGTATAAGGAATTGCCGGAATATGAATAACGACTCTTGTCCCCTCATCCGGCTCACTTTCTACAGAAAGACCATACTTTTCACCAAACATCAGTCTGATTCTGGAATGCACATTGATCACACCTACACCGGAGCCATGCTTAGACACCTTGTTGGTGTCCGTCAGAAGGTTCTGCAGAACATCCTCCGGCATCCCCATCCCATTATCCTCAATACTGATATAAATATCCTCTCCCTTCTTTTCTCCTCTCACGATGATTTTTCCATCATCATCTTCATCCATATGACCAACGCCATAATAGATCGCATTCTCCAGAATCGGCTGAATGACAAGTTTAACAATGCAGTAGTCTTTGATTTCATCGTCAATCTGAAATTCTGTTTTAAAACTGTCCTTGTAACGTGCGCGCTGAATATTCATATAGCTTCTGCTATGTTGGAGTTCATCCGCAATCGGTATGATCGTCTTTCCTTTTGACAGACTGACGCGAAGAAGCTTTGCCAGCTCAGTGATCATCAATACAGCCTCGTCATTTTTCCGGGCTTCGACCATCCACGTAATCGATTCCAGTGTATTATACAGAAAATGCGGGTTAATCTGATTCTGCAGTACTGCCAGCTCACTTTTTCTTCGTTCATTCTGCTGTCGGATGATCTCATCCATCAGTTCTTCAATCTGCTCATAGGATTTCTGAACAGAATGGCCCAGATGCCGGATCTCTGTGGAACCGCCAATATAAATATCCGGCTTTCCACCGGCCTCATAGGCTTTTACTGACTCATCCAGTGCCCGGATCGGTTTGGATATCTTTTTAGAAATAATTCTGTTGCCGCCAAGCAGCATCATCAGCAGAACAATAATCGTGATAAAAATATAATATTTCAAGTCATCGTTGCTTGTCGTCTGCCGGTTTTGAGGTATAACCCCGATTAACTTCCAGCCGGTATACGCAATACTGCCTACAATAACCTGCTCTGTGCTGCCGCCTGAGGGCATCTCATACACACCATCTTCATATCCTGCCGCCGGGCTGCTGTCCTCGGCAAATAATCCCCTGCTCAGCTCTGATTGTCTTGGATGGTAAATCATCTCACCATCTCGATTACACACATAATAGTAAACACCATCCGAAGAATCATTAATCTGCCGCAGCACATCCTCAATCACCGAACATTTTATGTCCACTAAAAGGACACCGCTTCCCGGTCTCTCGCCATCATTGATATCGACCGAGCGGCTTAGGGAGATCACCCGATAAAACCGAAAGGATCCATCCCGAAACAGGTTCTGCGTGTGTGGAAGCGAAAACTGAATATTCTCTATATCGCTTTCCGCATTGCAATACCAGCTCTGGCTTGTGACATCTGCATTGTTCTTTTCCATCGCCACTGGCTCCGAAGCGATCAGCTTTCCATCTTTGCCATACAATGCAATACTCTGAATTTTGTCCGAATTGATCTCATACAGCAGGCTGAACTGTTTGCCAAATTCCTGACTGGAAATATCAAATTCCTGAATCACGTTGTAATTGGCTGCATTGAAAATATGGCGGATATCTAAAAAAGCCAGGTTGATCCGTTCCACCGTGCTCTCTACTGTGGCCTCTGTATCCGAGACCGCTGTTTTATCCATCGTCTGCCTGAACCGATGATAAAGCAGAAAGCCCATAATCACAATCGTCACAAGTGTCACTGCTGACAGCACCGACATAATGATTGACTGTATGCTGAATTCTCCTTTGTGAAATCTTTTTTTATCCTCTTTTATCTTCATCTCATCTTCTCAGTTTCTATTCTGTTCAGGATTCACTTTCTTTCTGCAAATGTCTGGCGCGATATTTCGAAGGGGATACACCGAATCTCTTTTTAAAAACATAACTGAAATAGTTTGCATCCAGATAGCCTACTTTTTCTGCCACTTTATAGCTTTTGGTCTCTCCGCTTAAAATGAGTTCCTCCGCAATATCCATTCGGTAATCTGTCAAATAGGAAATAAACGATTTGCCTGTTTCCTTTTTGAATACGGAAGAAAAATATGAGTTCGATACACCGAGAATAGAGCAGACCACATCCAGCGATATGGATGCGTCCATATACTTCTCTCTGACAAGCAGCTGCGCCTCCGTCACAAGACGGTGCGACGTACTGTTTCTCGCGGTTTTTAATTCCTCGCTGATCATCCGGGCCATCTCGTTCATCCATGAAGTCAATGAGCTTTCATCCATCTGCGGCACTTTTTCGTAGAGATTCGGAACATTCCCCGCGATCTCATTGAAATCAAGAGAATTGTTCGCACAGAATTTATAAAAATTACTGACCGTTTCCATTGCTGCCAGATGATACTGACCAATGGTCACCGTATGCTTATGTATCTTCTGGATTTCTTTTTGCACAGCTTCTTCAATCTTCTCCGGATTTCCGACTCGAATCGCCCGAAAAAGATCATGCATCCTTCCCTCTTCCAACTGACTTAACATCGCCTGTTCTTTTGGCACAATCTCCCTGATATTGATGGCACGCTGCGTACCATATAAAACACGGTAAGAAACCGCCTCCCTTGCCCCCTCGTAGGACAGGTTGATATTGAACAGATTGTCGCAGACTGTACCGATTCCGGCTGTGACAACTGCACCCATCACGCGGTAGGCCCATCTGCAAAAACGGTCACATTCATCCGTAATCGGAACCATCTGTTCCTCTGAACCCATCTCCATAATCAATACGGTATTCCCAAGATACAGAAACTCCTTGCAGTGCCATTTTTCAACCAGTCGCTGTCTGATCTCTCTCTCCACAGACATGGACAACAGCAGCGGATTCATTCCCTCCGGCACATGGTTTTCCGAAGTATGAAATACAATGCAGCAAAAAAGCGGACCTTTCATGTTGACCTGATACGCTGCCGAAAATCTTGCATAGTCTTCTTCACTGACTCGTCCCTCCATTAAGGAGATAAATAAATTCGACTGCAGTGCCGGCAGTGATTCCTGAAAATAATTCTCCAGCTTCCTGACATTCAGTTTCTCTTCGCGTTCCTTATCCAGATTCTCCTTCAGTCTCATCAGACTTTCTGACAATTCCGCCGCACTGATCGGCTTCAACAGATATTCTTTTATATCCAGATGTACTGCTTCCTTCGCATACTCAAACTCATCAAAGCCTGTACAGAGGATAATATAAATATTCGGATAATCCTGATTCAGTTTTCTTGACAGTTCCAGCCCATCCATATAGGGCATTCTGATATCTGTCAAGACAACATCCGGCTGCAGCTTTTCTACCAGTTCAAGTGCCTTGACGCCGTTTTTTGCACTCCCCACAACTTCAAATCCAAGTTCACTCCATCGGATTTTCGCTTCCATTATGTCGATAACTTCTGCTTCATCATCTACCAGAATGACTTTATATTGTTCCATCCTAATTCCCCTCTGTTCAAGATTTTTTTCACACATATAAAATGTTTTTCTGATAGTGTTATTATAGCAAAAATTCCTGTTTAAAGCGAATACTGTTTACAAACTATGAGAAACACGCTCCGCGAGTTTCTCAAGTTATCGCGGCCTCTACACTCCGTTTCGGTCGTTGCTAAACAAGCGCCACTGGCGCTTAGCAACGCCAAGGTCTCGTGCAAGCACTGACTTTGGCTCGTTGCTCGCGTAAATTAAACGCACGAAAACCGTTCCACCCGCCATAACGGCAAACAGAACGGTTTTCATTCTTTAGTAATTATTTCTTCTGAACATATTTCAGACAGTCAAGTGTAACTGCCGCAAGAATGATAATACCTTCAAAGATGAACTGAAGGTTTGTATCAATACCAAGAATTGTAAGGGAATATGTCAATGATGTGAAAATCAGTACACCCGTTACAACACCGGAAATCTTACCGATACCACCGGTAAATGATACACCACCTACAACGCAGGCTGCAATGGCATCCATATCCCATCCCTGTCCATAAGCCGCACTACCGGAACCGATCATTCGGTTACATTCTAACCAGGAACCAAATCCGTAAAGAATACCTGCAAGGATGAAAGCACCCATTGTGACTTTGAAAACAGAAATACCGGATACAGCAGCTGCTTCCGGATTTCCGCCAACAGCATAGAGGTTCTTGCCGAAAACAGTTTTGTTCCAGATGAACCATACAACTGCAATTGCAGCGATTGCCCACAGAATAATGGTTGGGAATTTGCCGATCTGTGGAATAAATGTATTTGGAATCACTGAATCAATCGCACCAAATGATACACCCTTTGTCGCATACGTAACAAGACCGAAGATAATCAGCATGTTCGCCATTGTTGAAATGAATGGATGCATCTTGAATTTCGCCATGAAGAATCCGGCAACCATCGCAAAAGCCGTTGTCAGCACGACACATACAAGCAATGCCAGCAATGCTCTTGGCACCGGTGCAATACCTGAAAAATCAAAAACATGTCCAAATACACCACCTGTATTGATACCCTTATGCATGATGATAGTTGCAGTTACCATACCCATACCAACCATACGACCAACAGAAAGGTCAGTACCGGTCAAAAGGATCAGGCCGGCAACACCAAGTGCAAGGAACATTCGCGGTGAAGCCTGCTGTAAAATATTCAGAATATTTGTCACGGTCAGAAGTTGTGTATTCTTAACCAGCGGTGTAATGATACACAGTGCAACGAAAATCATGATAATGACAATATACAGACCGTTTCTGTAAAGGAACTGTGTCAGATTAAATGAATACTTGTAATTTTCAAGACTCTGTGCTTTCTTCTGTGCAAATGTAAATTTGGACATTCTCAGAAGATCGATCAGATGATACTTATGCATATATGCATCATGTCTTCTGTCTTTGATTTCCTGAATTTTAGATTCATATGCCATCTGTGCATCAAATAATTTATTCTTATGTGTATATTTTTCTGCTTTAATTTCTTCAGCGTCCTTCAAGCCGCTCAGTTTTGCCTGATGCTCTGCCTGAAGCTCTGCCTTAACCTTCTCATACTTGCTCTTTTCTGCCTCTTTTTCAGCCTTGCAGCTCTGAGCAACAACATCATAATATTCTTTCTTATAATGCTGAGAAAGATATCCCTCTGCGTCTGCAATCAGCTTGGAAATCTGCGGTTTATTTGTATTTTCCACATTCTTGGCCTTCTCAAGCTCTTTCTTGCATTCTTCGATAATCTTTGTCTGCTCTTCTTTGGATAAGTTCTTATCCTCTTTTGTGATTGCAATTTGATTTTTTAAACTATTGACTCTATCAGAGCCTTCCACGCGAAGTGCGTCGATCTGCTCTTGAATCTTTCCAACATATTCGTCAATCGGCTGCAAAAGCTTTGCTTCTTCATCAACCGAAAGAATCAACGTTTGATCTGCCATATTCTATACTCCTCTCTCTTACAAATACATCGCGCTGAGTCTCAACAATTCTTCCTGATCTGTTTCTTTTGTATTGACAATGCCCGCGAGACGGCCGTTGGACATAACACCAATACGGTTTGTAATACCAAGGATTTCAGGCATCTCAGAAGAAACAACGATAATCGTCTTGCCCTGTTTTGCCATGTTGATGATCAGCTCGTAAATTTCATATTTTGCACCGACGTCAATGCCTCGCGTTGGGTCATCCATCATGAATACGCTCGGTGAACGCTCAAGCCACTTACCAAAAATGACTTTCTGCTGATTACCACCGGAAAGACTTGAAATCATATCATCCGGTCCCATACATTTTGTATGCATGATTTTAATCTTCTCAGATGTTGCGCGCACCATTTCATCCTGAGATAGTGCAATACCATGGACATAGTGACTCATGTTGGCAATTGTTGTATTAAACGTGATATCACCTTTGAGGAAAAGACCGTTTGCTTTTCTTTCCTCTGTGATCAGCGCAAATCCATGATCCATCGCATCCTTTGGCGAAGAGAAATTCATGATCTTGCCATTGTAAACGACATTGCCCTCTGCTCTTGTACGCATGCCGAAGATTGTCTCCAGTAATTCTGTACGTCCGGCACCAACCAGACCATAAAATCCAAAAATCTCACCTTTGCGGATATCAAAAGAGATATTCTGAATTTTCGGTGCAAATTTTGTTGAAAGATTTTGTACAGTGAGAACAGTTTCGCCAGGTTCATTATCAACAGGTGGAAATCTGTTATCCAGTGAACGACCAACCATCGCTGAAATCAGTTCGTTCATATCTGTATCTTTGCTGTCTTTCGTCATAACCAGACTTCCATCTCGAAGTACGGAAATCTCATCACAGATTTCAAAGATTTCATCCATCTTATGCGAAATGTAAATCAGTGAAATACCCTGTGCTTTCAACTGACGCATCATCTTGAAGAGTTTCTCTACTTCCGGTGCCGTCAGTGAGGATGTCGGCTCATCCAATACGATCACTTTTGAGTGGTAGGAAATTGCCTTTGCAATCTCACACATCTGACGCTGTGACACAGACATTTTCTTCATCGGCTGCGTCAAATCGACTGTAATGCCAAGCTGTCTGAATAAATTCGCTGTTTCTTTCTTCATTCTTCCTTCGTCGACCATGCCTAACGAATTCTTTGGATAACGTCCAAGAAACAAATTATCCACAACACTTCTTTCAAGACACTGGTTTAATTCCTGGTGAACCATTGCCACGCCGTTTTCCAGTGCATCTTTCGGTCCCGAGAAATCCACTTCTCTGCCGTCTAATATAATTGTCCCCTCATCTTTCTGATAAGTTCCAAAGAGACATTTCATCATTGTCGATTTTCCGGCACCGTTTTCACCCATTAAACCCATAATGGTTCCAGGTTTGACATTCAGGTCAATATGTTTCAGAACTTTATTTCTGCCGAATGATTTACTCATGCCATTAATCGATAAGATGTATTTATTCTTATCCTCTGTCATAGCCCGTTTCCTTTTCTAAGAGAGAAAGAAGGGTATCATCACTGACACCCCTCTGTTTCCATCAATTTAATCTAACATTTACCGATCTCTTACTTTGAGAGAAGTTCTGTATATGATGCTGCGTTATCTGTTTTAACCATGTTGATTGCAAATGCGTCGTATTCGCTTGGGTTACCCAGACGGTTTGTGATGTTGGATTCTGTCTGTCCATCTCCACCGATGTAATCAACCTTCAGGTTAAGAAGATCATCATAGTTTTCAAGAAGTGGCTGATATGTAGAGCTCAGGAAGTTATCTGATGCATTGTAGATGTTCAGCCAAACTTTCTTTTCAGGACTCTTTGTTGCATCCAGCTGGTTCGCAACTTTATCATAAATCTTTGTTGAATCTGTAAATTCTGTGTAGTTATCAGCTGTTACAGCAATGTTTAATGCATAGTAAGATCTGTCTTCTTCGCTGTATCTGTAATCTTCACCTTCTACTAAGCAGTTGCCTGCTTCATCTGCTGTACCGATACCTGTATCGATATCAACACCGTCAAGTGCGTTACGAAGAACTCTCAGTGTCAGGTAAGCCTGAACGTCTGCATGCTGAGAAATTGTACCACCGTAACCTTCAGCGATTGCTGCTACAGCATCACTGTTTGCATCATATCCAAATGTAGGAACGCTGTTGTCTTTTGCCCATGCGTTGAACATTGACATACCCATACCGTCATTGTTAGAAACAACGATATCGATCTGATCACCAAAAGAAGCTGTCCATGTATTGATTGCGTTACCGGCTGTTGCTGCATCCCATGTTGCACCAGCTGAGTTCTTCATTTCCTGAGAAGCAAGCTCACGGATTGTGAATGTCTTGCCATCTACTTCAAGCTGAGCGTCCTGAACAACCTTTGAGCTGCCGTCTACGTTTGTACCAGCTGGTGTAGAGTCAATATTGCCTTCTTCGCCAACACCTGTACCAAGAGCAGTACGAACGCCACGTGTACGGGCGATAGAGTCATTATGACCGATATCACCGATTGCAAGAACATATCCGATCACGCCGTCACCATTTCTATCAATCTTGTCAGCGTTTGCTTTGATGTAATCTACAACCATCTGGCCCTGTAATTCAGCACCCTGGTTAGCATCGAAACCAACATAATATGTGTCTTTGTTGAAATTCAGTGCATCCTTATCCAGCTCACCTGTTGAGCTGTTAGATGGCTGACGGTTGAACCAGCAAAGTGGTTTGTCCTTGTTTGCAGCTGCTGTTGCTGTTGCTGTGCTTTCTGCAGAACCGCTGTTAGAACCGGATGAACTTGAACCGCCACCGCAGCCTGCCAGTGATAATGCCATTGTTAATGCCATCATGCCCGCCAATACTCTTCTTTTTTTCATTTTTACTCCTCCAATTTGTTTAGTTTGCATCAAAAATGACTTAAACTTAATAGATATTTTTATTATAATGAACCCTATTCAAATAATCAATAGAAAATTTTTGGATTACTTATGAATTTTTTATGATATCCTATATTTTTTTTGTCTATTTAGAGCATAGTAACACTGTCTTTTCGTTCCATATATCCCAGTCTATTGAAAACATCTGACAACTTCTGCGAAGCCTCATCACGCTATGAAAAAAGCAACACTATGAACGAATTCATAAATGAATCGTTCATAGTGTTGCTTTTCTAGTATCCACAAGGCTTCGCAGTCTGTTTATCCTTTAATCTTCTTTAAAGCGAACCGCCATATAAGCCTTGATCGCCTCTACACATCCCTCAAACCCCAGCTTGCTGCTGTCCAGACAGAGGTCATAGTTACGTGCATCGGACCATTGCTGGCCTGTGTGATACATGTAGTAATCGCCCTTCTGTTTGTCTGTCTTCTGGATGTATTTCTCCATCTGCGCCCTTGTCATACTCTGTTTCTCAAGACCGCGGTCTACACAGTAATCAAATGGTGCATGGATGAAGACACTGACAACATTCGGATTGTCTCTCAAAATGAAATCCGCACATCGCCCGATGACAACATAAGATTCCTGTTCTGCAAGTTCTTTCAGAATCTTTGCCTGATAGTTGAACAGATTGTCAGATGATGCAAAATCATCACTGTCCGGCGGAATCACTTCACCTTTGTAGACTTTCTTGATGGCCCGGGTCAGAAATGTATTTATACGGCGTTCATCCGGATTGCCGAACATCTGCAGATTCAGACCACTGTCATCAGAAGCCATACGCAAAATCTCACGGTCGTAACAGTCAATGCCCAGATCTTTGGCCAGCATCTGACCAACGGTCTTACCGCCGCTGCCGTACTGTCTTGCAATTGTAATGATTCTGTTGCTGCCCATAAAACCCCTCCTTCAGAGATGCCTCTATTCGCCTAAATAAGCTTTCTTGACTCTCTCATCATTCATCAATACCTTTGCATCGCCTTCAAGGATAATCTTGCCTGTCTCAAGGACGTAAGCTCTGTCAGCAATGGAAAGTGCCTTCTTGGCATTCTGTTCTACCAGAAGAACAGTCGTACCGCTGGCACTGACAGCTTTGATGATATCAAAAATCTCATTAACAAAAATCGGAGAAAGACCCATGGAAGGCTCATCCATCAGGATAATCTTCGGCTTGGACATCAGCGCACGGCCCATAGCCAGCATCTGCTGCTCACCACCGCTCAATGTACCGGCCATCTGTTTCTTACGTTCCTCAAGACGCGGGAAACGCTTGTAAACCATTGCCAGTGTCTCTGCGATTTCTTTCTTATCTTTGCGTGTATAGGCTCCCATCATTAGATTATCATAAACAGAGAGTTCTGCAAAGACCCTTCTGCCCTCCGGCACATGAGCCATGCCCTCTGCTACAATCTTATAGGCCGGTGTATGGGAAATATCCTTGCCTTCAAATTCTATCTTGCCGGCTTTCTGATTGATCAGACCGGTAACGGTATGCAGGATGGTTGTTTTGCCGGCACCATTGGCACCGATCAACGCAATAACTTCTCCTTCATTAACCTCAAAGGAGATGCCTTTCAACGCCTGGATCACACCATAATATACCTGTAAATCTGTGACTTTTAACATTGACATGATACTACTCTCCTTATTCTCCCAGATAGGCCTTGATAACCTTCGGGTCATTTAAAACATCACTTGTCTTGCCCTGAGCCAGTACCTGACCGAAGTTCAATACTGTCAACTTCTGGCAAATACCGGATACAAGCTTCATATCATGTTCAATCAGAAGAACTGTCATATCAAAGTTCTTGCATACGAACTGGATGGTATCCATCAGTTCTCCTGTTTCATTCGGGTTCATGCCGGCTGCCGGTTCATCCAGAAGCAGAAGCTTCGGTTCCGTTGCAAGGGCACGGGCAATCTCCAGCTTACGCTGTTTACCATACGGCAAATTGGATGCCTTGTAATCCCATTCATCCTGAAGATTAAACACCTTCAGAAGCTCCATGGCTTTCTCATCCATTTTCTTCTCTGCCTTACGGTAAGCAGGCAGTCTTAAGATACCTGCGATTGTAGAATATTTGTAATGATTGTGCAGGCCGACTTTGACATTGTCCAGAACAGATAATTCCGAGAAAAGACGGATATTCTGGAATGTACGGGCGATACCTGCCTTATTGATCTCAATGGTACTCTTGCCTGTGATGTCTTCACCATCCAGCTTGATCACGCCGTCTGTCGGTTTGTAGACACCTGTCAGCATATTGAAAGCGGTGGTCTTGCCGGCACCATTCGGGCCGATCAATCCGTACAGCTCACCTTTTTCGATTGTCATATCCAAACTGTCTACCGCACGCAGACCGCCAAAGGATATTCCTAAGTTCTTCACTTCAAGCATTGCCATTATTTCGTCTCCTCCTTTACCGGCTGTGCCTGCTTCTTCGGCAGGAAGCGACGGATTGTATTCATGATCTTCTCATTATTCGTAATAATCATTGTCGCAATCAGTACAATAGCGTAAATCAGCATACGGAAGTCGTTCAGACCTCGTAAAAGTTCAGGCAGCATTGTCAGCAGAACCGCTGCAATAATGGAACCACGGATATTGCCGATACCACCGAGAACAACAAATACAAGAATCATGATAGACATGTTGTAGCCAAAGTTCTTCGGCAGGGCTGTCAGTGTAGACAGGTTATGGGCATAAAGCACACCTGCCACGCCTGCCAGTGCAGCTGAGATGGAAAATGCCATCAACTTATACTTTGTGATATTAATACCAACAGATTCTGCTGCAATACGGTTATCACGAATCGCCATAATCGCACGTCCGGATCTGGAATGAACCAGATTCAAAACAATGAATAATGTCACAAGAATCAGGACAATACCGATGGTAAATGTGGAATCCGTCGGTGTACCCGTGATACCCTGAGGGCCTTTGATGATCATCTCACCGTCCGCATCCATTCCAAGGGAGGCAGCATCTTTGATAGAAAAGTGAATACCATGACTGTCACGGCCAAGATAAATAACATTGACAATGTTCTTAATGATCTCACCAAAAGCCAGTGTAACAATGGCCAGGTAATCACCTTTCAGTCTCAGAACAGGAATACCGATCAAAAGACCAAAGATACCTGCAAATACAGCACCCACAAGAATTGCCAGGAAAAATCTGAACCCTGCAGGCTGGATCACACCATTGGTAAGCTTTGAGAATGTCGCACTTGTAAAAGCACCTATACACATGAAACCTGCATGACCAAGGCTCAGCTCACCGAGAATACCGACTGTTAAGTTCAGTGAAACAGCCAGAATGGAATAAACACATAATGGCACAAGCAGGCCTTTCATCAGACTGGAAACGGCTCCGCCTGAAACAAGCAGCTGTACAATAATATAGACAATGACCACCATTGCATATGTAATCAGATTGCTCTTTGTTGTTTTGTTCAATTTCTTCTTCATCACTGTCACCTACACCTTCTCCTGTATTACCTTACCAAGGATACCTGTCGGCTTCACAACCAGAACAACGATCAGGACACCGAATACAATGGCATCTGACAGCTGTGAAGAAATATAGGCTTTGGAAAGGATCTCGATCACACCAAGAAGGATACCGCCGATCAGCGCACCCGGAATAGAGCCGATACCGCCGAATACAGCGGCAACGAAGGCTTTGATACCCGGCATGGCACCTGTATAAGGTGTCAAGGACGGATATGCGGAACAAAGGAGCACACCGGCAACGGCAGCCAGTGCTGAACCAATAGCAAATGTCAGGGAAATTGTAGCATTGACATTGATACCCATGAGCTGTGCCGCATCCTGATCTTCAGATACAGCCTGCATGGCATGTCCGGCCTTTGTCTTATTGATAAATAAAGTCAGACAGATCATGATAATCACACAGGCTGCAATGGTAACAATTGTCTCAGCTGTGATTGTCAGAGATCCCAGTTTCAGAGAAACCGCCGGTACAACGGATGTAAAGGACTTCGTGTTTGCACCAAATATCAGCAGTGCTACGTTCTGAAGAAAATAGCTGACACCGATGGCAGTAATCAATACGGCCAATTTGGATGCATGTCGCAGAGGCTTGTAGGCCACCTTCTCAATAACAACACCCAGAACAAGGCAGGCAATGGCTGATATAACCACCGAAAGAATCGGATTCAGTCCAAGAGAGCTGACAGCAATGTAAACCACATAGCTGCCGACCATGATGATATCACCGTGGGCAAAATTCAGCATCTTAGCAATGCCGTATACCATTGTATACCCCAGAGCAATAATCGCATAAACACTTCCCAGACTGATGCCATTAATCAAATAAGAAATAAATTGCATAATAACACCTCTCTGTTGTATTTTTTTAGATACTTATCAAAAAGTATAGCACATGAAAAATCTGAATTCAACCTTTTGACTTCCGCCTCATAAATGCAGGTTATAACGATTGCTGATATCAGCTCTAATCAGAAGTTATAGCTATGCTATGATGTCTTGCCAACGCAGTTCGGTATCCAGTCCGACCGTCCGGCCTGTCCGGTAATTCTCCATGTACCTGATAAAAAAGAGGACAGATCTTCCTTCAGGAATCCACTTCAATTCCCGCTCAGGAAAATCCTGTCCCCTTTATCTTTTAGTAAAATCTAAATCGATTGTACAATCGCATCAGACACACCGATTATTCCATGGCTGTGTAAGCACCGTTTTCAATCTTAACAGCCTTAGGTTCCTTATCAGGTTCACCGGATGCTGTCCATGTGATTGTACCTGTCAGACCTTCAAGAGAGATCTCTGTCATGCCCTTCTTCATAGCTTCGCAGATATCAGAAACACTCATATCAGGTGTCACATTCTCTTTCTCAGCTGCAAGCTTGATGGCATAGATAGCATCATATGCATCTGCTGCGAACTGGATAGGTGTTTCGCCGTATTTGTCCTTGTATGCAGAAACGAATTTCTGTGTCAGATCATCCTGAGCATCTGCTGCAAATGGTGTCAGAAGCATAACGCCTTCTGCCAGAGACTGGTCGAAGTTTTCAACACCGATCAGACCATCAAGACCGTCACAACCAAAGAACTGTGGTGCATAGCCCATCTTGTTAGCCTGTGTAATGATCAGAGAAGCTTCTGTATAGTAGATTGGCAGGAAAACAAGTTCTGCACCAGCTGCCTGTGCCTGCTGAAGAGGAACAGAGAAGTCTGTCTTGTTATCAGCAGTGAATGCACCTTCTGCTACAACTTCGATACCCTGATTAGCTGCTTCGCTCTTAAAAGATTCATAGATACCTGTTGAATAAGTATCAGAGCTATCATAGATAACTGCTACCTTTGTAGCCAGTTTGTGTTCGCCGATGTACTGTGCGGATTTCTTACCCTGGTCTGGGTCAGAGAAACATACACGGAATGCGTTGTCGTTCTGTACACATTCTACGGATGAACCGGATGGTGTTAACTGGAACATATTGTCTTCTGCTGTCTTAGCAGCTACAGAGACACATGGTGTACTTGTAACTGTACCCATCAGCATCTGCATACCCCAGTCTTTCAGAGAGTTGTAAGCGTTAACTGACTTCTCAGCATCTGCTTCATCATCCTGGAAATTGAACTCAATCTGAGTACCATTGATACCGCCTGCTGCGTTGATCTCGTCAACAGCAATCTGAGCACCACGCTGTACTGCCAGACCGTACAGAGCAGCACCGCCTGTCACAGGGCCGATACCACCAATCTTAAATGTTGTGCCTGCAGCGGCACTTGATTCGCCAGCTGCCTCAGTTGACTTTGCATTATCTGAACTGCCGCAGCCAGTTAATGTTGCCGCTACCATAGCAGCAACTAACATGAAACTAACTAACTTTTTCATTTTAAATCCTCCTTCTCTCATGCTTTACGTTCAATTTTATTATTATGACTTTCATTTGTCAACAGTTTCCAGTCATATCTCTTCACTTTGTCATCGTGTTAAAGACAAATAAACATTTGTCTTTATGAGCCGGACACTTGTTTAAATCCCTCGCCCAAAACTTCACTGGTTTCACTGACAATCACAAAAGCATTCGGGTCTTTTTCGTAAATGATCGCCCGGACTCTGGCAAACTGCTGCTTGCGTACTGCACACATCAGCACATCCCTGTCCGTACCGGTATAGGCTCCCTGTCCTTTCAGCAAGGTGACGCCGCGTTCCAGTTCATCCATGATCTGTGCCGCGATTTCATCATTCTTCTCTGAAACTACCATCACCATACTGCCTTTGTCCAGACCATAAATAATACTGTCAATGACCATAGAACAGCAATACAGGGAAATCAGACCATACAGGGCAGATTCCAGATTGCCGAATACAAGGACAGATACACCAATGATAATGCAGTCCACCACCATAATCATTCGGCCGATCGGTACATGTGGATACCACTTCTTCACAAGGAAAGAAATAATATCCGTACCGCCGGTTGTGGAACCCCGCAGAAAAATAATCGCCAGACCGGCGCCCATCAACACACCGCCGAAAACACCGCCGATCATTCGGTCACCCACATAAACAGGTGCATATTTTGCCATGACCAGGTCCACCATCAAACTGCTGATCACCAGTGATTTCACCGTTTTTAAGGTCAATGATTTTCCCAGAAACAGGTAGGACAAAATTAACAGCGGGATATTCAGCACAATGGTCATTGTACCGATTGGCAGTCCCCAAAGATAATTTAACAAAATGGCCACACCGGACATCCCGCCCGGGGCCATATTCGCCGGATTAACAAAGCAGACAATACCGGCTGCATACAATACGGAACCCACCAGATCATAGGCCAGATCCGTACAAAAACCTTTCACATTCAGTTTTTTATTCACCTTTACATCCTCCGTATCCATGATTCAGGCCTGCCGTCATCCCGCAAAGGCCTGTTTTATGAAAGCAGATAGTAAAAAAGCAGTATGGCCTTTGATACGATGTGATCAGCAACCATACTGCTTCTTAGAATTGTATTATGTTAACGAAAGCTTAAGACCTTCATAACGATTAGTTTTCATCTGTTGTATCGTCTTCAGATTCTCCATCAAATGCATCATCTTCTGCTTCTGCAGGTGCATTTTCAACAGCTGTTTCTTCTGTTTCAGCCATATCTTCATCTGCTTCTTCACCTGAGATGCCGTCGCTGAGATCAAGATATGCATCTTCATCATCGGCCAGTGTCAGTTCCTCATTCTCGTCGATTTCTGAATCCAGTTTGATGGTACGATAACGTTTCATACCTGTACCGGCAGGAATCAGCTTACCGAGAAGAACGTTTTCTTTCAGACCGATCAGTGGATCAACCTTACCCTTGATGGCAGCTTCTGTCAGAACCTTTGTTGTCTCCTGGAAGGAAGCAGCTGACAGGAAGGAGTTTGTAGCCAGAGAAGCCTTTGTGATACCAAGCATAACCTGGACACCTTCAGCCGGTCTCTCACCCAGTTCCCTGAGGTTCTCGTTGATTTCCTCGAAGTCAAGAACGTCAACCAGTGTACCAGGCAGGAATTCTGTATCTCCGCTGTTCTCGATACGAATCTTCTTCAGCATCTGACGAACGATAACCTCAACGTGCTTATCATTGATTTCAACACCCTGCAGACGGTATACACGCTGTACTTCCTGGATCATGTAATCCTGAACAGCACGCACGCCTTTGATTCTCAGAATATCATGTGGGTTGACACTACCTTCTGTCAGTTCATCACCGGCTTCAAGTACCTGTCCCTCCTGAACCTTGATACGGGAACCATAAGGGATGAGGTATGCTTTGGAATCACCTGTCTCGTCACTTGTAATAACGATTTCACGTTTCTTCTTTGTATCACGGATAGAAACTGTACCGCCGAACTCTGCGATGATGGCAAGACCCTTTGGTTTTCTTGCCTCGAAAAGTTCTTCGACACGAGGAAGACCCTGTGTGATATCATCACCGGCAACACCACCGGTATGGAAAGTACGCATGGTCAGCTGTGTACCAGGTTCACCGATGGACTGAGCAGCGATAATACCGACAGCTTCACCCACCTGAACAACCTGACCAGTTGCCATGTTGGCACCGTAACACTTCGCACAGATACCAAGATGTGAACGACAGGAAAGTGCTGTACGAATCTTCACCTTTGTCACGCCTGCTTCTGCAACCATAGCTGCACGCTTTGGTGTGATCATGTGATCTGCTTTTACAAGGACTTCACCTGTTGCAGGATCTACGATATCGGCAGCAGCGTAACGACCAGTCATACGTTCTTCCAGACTTTCGATAACTTCACGGCCATCCATGAATGCATCGATCCACATACCCGGAATGTTCTCTGAATCTTCGCTGCAGTCGATTTCACGAATGATCAGATCCTGGGATACATCAACAAGACGACGCGTCAGGTAACCTGAATCGGCTGTACGGAGAGCTGTATCGGACATACCCTTTCTGGCACCATGGGCAGAAATGAAGTACTCCAGTACGTCAAGACCTTCACGGAAGTTGGACTTGATAGGCAGCTCGATGATTCGACCTGATGTATCAGCCATCAGACCACGCATACCGGCCAGCTGTTTGATCTGCTGGTTAGAACCACGGGCACCGGAATCGGCCATCATGTAAATGTTGTTGTATTTGTCAAGACCGTCTAACAGAGCTTTTGTCAGCTGTTCATCAGTCTGTTTCCATGTCTCGATAACAGCTTTGTAACGTTCTTCGTCTGTAACAAGACCACGACGGTACTGTGCTGTAATCTTGGAAATTGTTGCTTCAGCACTTGCAAGAAGCTCTTTCTTAGCTTCAGGCACTGTCATATCTGAAATAGATACAGTGATAGCACTGATTGTTGAATATTTATAACCTGTAGCTTTGATGTAGTCCAGAACTTCCGCTGTCTTTGTTGCACCATGTGTATGAATACACTTGTCAATGATCTGTTTCAGCTGTTTCTTCGCTACCAGGAAGTTGATCTCCGGTACAAGGTCATTATCACGGTTCTCTCTGTCTACATAGCCAAGGTCCTGAGGAATACCTTCATTGAAGATGAAACGGCCCAGTGTAGAGGAAACAACTCTTGTGACTTCTTCTCCATCTACGATACCTGTTCTTCTGACCTTGATCGGAGCCTGAAGTGTGATGATATGGTTCTCATAAGCAAGGATTGCTTCATTAACATCCTTGAAGAACATACCTTCACCCTTATCACCCGGTTTCTCAAGTGTCAGATAATAGATACCAAGGACCATATCCTGTGAAGGAACAGCTACAGGCGCACCATCTGAAGGTTTCAGCAAGTTGTTTGGAGAAAGCAGGATGAAACGGCATTCTGCCTGAGCTTCTACAAACAGCGGTACATGGACAGCCATCTGGTCACCATCGAAATCGGCATTGAAAGCTGTACAAGCCAGAGGATGCAATTTGATTGCCTTACCTTCTACAAGTACAGGTTCAAATGCCTGGATACCAAGACGATGCAGTGTAGGTGCACGGTTTAACATAACCGGATGTTCTTTGATAACATCTTCCAGCACATCCCAAACCTCTGTCTGAAGACGCTCTACCATCTTCTTTGCTGACTTAATGTTGTGTGCAATACCTCTGGATACAAGCTCTTTCATAACGAAAGGCTTGAACAGCTCGATGGCCATTTCCTTTGGCAGACCACACTGATAGAGTTTCAGTTCAGGACCAACGACGATAACGGAACGACCGGAATAGTCAACACGTTTACCAAGAAGGTTCTGACGGAAACGACCCTGTTTACCTTTTAACATATCCGAAAGAGACTTCAACGCTCTGTTGCCCGGACCTGTAACAGGACGACCGCGGCGGCCATTATCAATCAGGGCATCAACAGCTTCCTGAAGCATACGCTTTTCATTTCTGACGATAATATCAGGCGCACCCAGCTCAAGAAGACGTTTCAGTCTGTTATTTCTGTTAATGATTCGTCTGTACAGATCATTTAAATCGGATGTTGCAAAACGTCCGCCGTCTAACTGTACCATTGGACGGATATCCGGAGGAATAACCGGAATAACGGTCATGATCATCCATTCAGGCTTGTTGCCTGAGCTTCTGAAAGCTTCAACAACTTCCAGACGTTTGATGATTCTTGCACGTTTCTGGCCTGAAGATGTCTTCAGGTCTTTCTTGAGCTGAACAGCCTCTGTTTCAAGGTCAATGGCCTGCAGAAGCTCCATAATCGCTTCTGCACCCATACCTACACGGAAACTGTCTTCACCGAAGTTCTTGCACTCTTCCTGGTATTCCTTCTCAGATAATACCTGCTTGTTCTCCAGTGTTGTGCTGCCTTTATCCAGCACAACATAGGATGCAAAGTACAGAACCTTCTCAAGGTTTCTCGGTGTCATATCCAGGATCAGACCCATACGGCTAGGGATACCCTTGAAATACCAGATATGAGAAACCGGAGCTGCAAGCTCGATATGTCCCATACGTTCACGACGAACGCTGGATTTTGTAACTTCAACGCCGCATCGATCGCAGACTACGCCTTTGTAACGGATCTTCTTGTACTTACCGCAATGGCATTCCCAGTCCTTGCTAGGTCCGAAAATCTTTTCGCAGTACAGACCATCCTTCTCAGGCTTTAATGTTCTATAGTTAATCGTTTCAGGCTTCTTGACTTCACCATGGGACCACTGTCTGATCTTCTCAGGGGAAGCCAGACCAATCTTAATGGCGTCGAAAGTCATTGGCTGATAAGCTTCATTACTAACTGTTTCTGGCATGAATGGCACTCCCTTCTCTATTCGTTGTCAGAATCTTCTCCATAAAACTCTTCTGTATCGTCATCGGCACTGCCCTCATCTTCAACATCTACAAACTCACCATCACTGTTGACAGTCTGCTGTTTGTGGACATAATCGCCAAGGGATTCTTCTGTATCAAATCTGAAACCGCCATCGCCCTGCATGATGCTGTTGAAATCGTCATCACCGTAATCAACCGTTTCACCAAGTTCAACTTCTGTCTGGTCATCACGAAGGACTCTGACATCCAGTGCCAGTGACTGCAGCTCTTTGAGCAATACCTTGAAGGATTCAGGAATACCCGGCTCGGAGATATTCTCGCCCTTGATAATGGCTTCGTATGCTTTCACACGGCCTGTCACATCATCGGACTTGAATGTCAGGATTTCCTGAAGTGTATAAGCTGCACCGTAAGCTTCCAGTGCCCAAACCTCCATTTCACCGAAACGCTGTCCGCCGAACTGAGCTTTACCACCAAGAGGCTGCTGTGTAACAAGGGCATAAGGACCTGTGGAACGTGCATGGATCTTATCATCAACCAGATGATGCAGTTTCAGGTAATGCATGAAACCGATTGTAACCGGGCTGTCGAATTCTTCACCTGTACGACCGTCTCTTAACTGGACTTTACCTGTACGGCTGATTGGAACACCCTTCCACTCTTCTCTGTAAGCCTTGTTCTCATCAAGATAATTGTATACTTTTTCATCAAGGGTATCTTTCCATTTTGCTGAAAATTCTTCCCATGATGTATTGACATAATCATTGGCCAGTTCCAGTGTATCCATGATGTCATTTTCATCGGCACCATTGAATACAGGTGTCTCGATCTTAAAGCCAAGCGCTCTTGCAGCAAGACCAAGATGGATTTCCAGAACCTGTCCGATATTCATACGTGAAGGCACACCCAGAGGGTTCAGCACGATATCAAGCGGACGGCCGTTTGGAAGGAATGGCATATCTTCAACAGGCAGAATACGGGAAACGACACCCTTATTACCATGTCGGCCGGCCATCTTATCACCAACGGAAATCTTTCTCTTCTGTGCAATATAGACACGTACGCACTGGTTAACACCCGGTGACAGTTCATCACCGTTTTCTCTTGTAAATACCTTCGCATCCAGAATGATACCATATTCACCATGCGGTACCTTCAGGGATGTATCTCTGACTTCACGTGCCTTCTCACCAAAGATGGCACGCAGCAGTCTTTCCTCTGCTGTCAGTTCTGTTTCACCCTTTGGTGTCACTTTACCGACAAGGATATCTCCGGCACGAACCTCTGCACCGACACGAATAATACCTCTTTCATCAAGGTTCTTCAGTGCATCATCACCAACACCCGGTACATCACGTGTGATCTCTTCAGGTCCGAGCTTTGTATCTCTGGCTTCTGCTTCGTATTCAGAAATATGGATAGATGTATAAACATCTTCCTGTACAAGACGTTCACTCAACAGAACGGCATCCTCGAAGTTGTAACCTTCCCATGTCATGAAACCGATCAGTGGGTTCTTACCAAGGGCTAATTCACCCTGTGATGTAGAAGGACCATCGGCCAGAACATCGCCTTTTTCTACTCTGTCGCCTCTGAATACAATCGGACGCTGGTTGTAGCATGCACCCTGGTTGGATCCGGAGAACTTGAGCAGTTTATAAGTATCTCTTGTGCCGTCATCAGCTTTGATGATGACTTCATTTGATGCGGAGCGTTCTACAACACCGCCACGTTTTGCAACAACACAGACACCTGAGTCTACGGCTGCTTTAGCTTCCATACCTGTACCAACAACCGGTGAGTCAGTCAGCATCAAAGGAACGGCCTGACGCTGCATGTTGGAACCCATCAGAGCACGGTTCGCATCATCGTTCTGAAGGAATGGGATCATAGATGTTGCAACAGAGAATACCATTCTAGGAGATACATCCATCAGGTCAACCTGTGAACGCTGGAAGGATGTTGTCTCTTCACGGAAACGTCCGGAAACTGTCTTGTTCACGAAGTAACCGTTCTCATCGATCGGCTCATTGGCCTGTGCAACTCTGTACTTATCTTCTTCATCGGCTGTCATATAAGCAACATCATCTGTAACACGAGGATTCTTAGGATCTGTCTTGTCAAGGATTCTGTAAGGTGCCTCAATGAAACCGTACTGATTGATTCTTGCGAAACTTGCAAGGGAGTTGATCAGACCGATGTTAGGACCTTCAGGTGTCTCGACAGGACACATTCTGCCGTAATGTGTATAATGTACGTCTCGAACTTCGAAACCGGCTCTGTCTCGTGAAAGACCGCCAGGACCGAGGGCTGAAAGACGTCTCTTATGTGTTAACTCGGAAAGCGGGTTATTCTGATCCATAAACTGTGACAGCTGGGAACTTCCGAAGAATTCCTTTACCGCTGCAGTTACAGGCTTGATATTGATCAGAGACTGTGCAGAAACACCTTCCAGATCCTGTGTTGTCATACGTTCGCGTACAACACGCTCCATTCTGGAAAGACCGATTCTATACTGGTTCTGAAGCAATTCGCCGACAGCTCTGATACGACGGTTGCCCAAATGGTCAATATCATCTGCATTACCCACACCATATTCAAGATGCATATTGTAGTTGATAGAAGCAAAGATATCTTCCTTTGTAATATGCATAGGCACAAGGTCTGCCGCATTCTTCTTAATTGCATCTTTGATATCTTCAATATCGTCGTTCTCATCAAGGATCTGACGAAGAACAGGATAATATACATACTTCTCAGTAATGCCAAGTGTCTCCGGTTCAACATCCACAAAGCTGGTCAGTTCTACCATCATATTGGAAAGGACCTTCTCTACACGTTCTTCTGTCTGAACATAGACAGCAGCAACGCCGGCATTCTGGATCTTCTCAGCCAACTCTTCTGTCACCATTGTATCTGCTTCCGCAATGATCTCGCCTGTTGTCTCATCAACAACATCTTCAGCCAGCTCAAAACCTGCGATACGGTTCTTCAGTGCCAGTTTCTTGTTGAACTTATAACGACCAACCTTTGCCAGGTCATATCTTCTAGGATCAAAGAACATAGCGTTGATGAGGCTCTCTGCACTTTCTACAGCCAGAGGTTCACCCGGACGGATCTTCTTGTATAACTCAAGCAGACCGCTCTGATAACTATCGGATGCATCTTTATTGCTGGCCAGTGTTGCCATGATCTTCGGCTCCTCACCAAAGAGTTCCATGATTTCCTGGTTTGTACCAACACCAAGAGCACGGATCAGTACTGTAACAGGCACTTTACGTGTTCTGTCCACACGTACATAATAAACATCATTGGAATCTGTCTCATATTCCAGCCATGCACCACGGTTAGGGATAACTGTAGCGGAGTAGAGCTCCTTACCAAGCTTATCATGACCTACACCATAGTAAATGCCAGGAGAACGTACCAACTGGCTGACGATAACTCGTTCAGCACCATTGATAACGAATGTGCCTGTTGCTGTCATCAGCGGCAGATCTCCCATGAAGATCTCATGCTCGCTGAAACTATCTGTTTCTTTATTAATTAAACGAACTTTCACCTTTAAAGGTGCCGCATATGTTGCATCACGTTCTTTACACTCTTCGATGGAATACTTTGCTTCCTCTTCACGTAAACTAAAATCTGTGAATTCAAGACTAAGATGACCACTGTAGTCTGTGATCGGAGAAATGTCTTCAAAAACTTCCTTCAGGCCCTTCTTCAGGAACCAGTCATAGGAATTTTTCTGAACTTCAATGAGATTCGGCATCTCAAGAACTTCCTTCTGACGGGAATAGCTCATACGGATGTTTCTACCTGATTTAACCGGTTTAATTCTGCTTTTATTCATTGACGTTTTTCACTCCCTGAATGATAAATCAACAAGTTCTATCTGCTTACCAGGCTAAAGCGCCTAATATACCATAATAATGCAGTAATATATATTAACATAATTTTCAAGTCCTGTCAACAAATTTATATTGTTTTTTCGTATTTTTTTCAAAAACGACTCTCCCTACCGGCCGCGATGCAGATATCTTCTTATTCTTCTCTGTCGTAAATACCTGTAAAATCCAAAAGAGACCGCCGCACTTTTCTTTCTCTTCAGTGCGGCAGTCTACTTATATTATTCATAAGACTGAATTAACTCAATATTCTGAATTTCATAATCATTAAATACGGATGTTGAAAAATCTTCCGGATTCACAGTGCCCTTATACCAGGATTTGCTGTTGAAGTACGCCTGAAGTTCACTGTCATTGAACTTACGTCCGTGACGGGCATAAATTTCATTACGTGCGATCATCAACTGATAACTTGAAAGATTCTTCACATCTGCCGCTGACAGATAGCTGCTGCTGCTGTTTGGCAGAACATAACCTGATGAAGATCCGTTTGAAGAAGAATTATTGTTATTGCTGTTGCTGTTATTCTTCGTCTCGGATGTCTGGTTCTTCTTTGTCTCAGCTGCCTTTGATTCTGCCGCTCTGGACTCAGCCGCCCTTGATTCTGCTGCTCTGGACTCAGCGGCCCGTTTAGCTGCTGCCTCAGATTCTGCCCTGGCCTGCTCCTCTGCTTTCTGCTGCTCAATACTCTTCTTAATAGAAGCTACTTCTTTCTTCCATGAATTCAATGTATTGATAGCCTGTGCATAATCTTCCTCTTTTGTATACTGATCAACCTTCTTGCTATAGGCATCCAGTTTCTTCTGATCATCTGAGCTGACATAATCTTTGTCCAGGTCTGTACTTGAAATATCATTCTTCAGATTCTGGATTGCCTTCATATTGTCTGCTTTGAGATTTGTTGCAAGTGCATCCAACTGTTTCTGAAAATCAGATACCTTTTCATAATCGCAGTCCTTCTGGGCTTTCTCTGCATCTTTCTTCAAAGTCTCATAGTTTTTCTTATAAGTATCTGTAATGGAATAAGTAGAAAGTGCCTGATCCATGCCGGATACAAAAGCATCCAGTGATGTCTTGCCATTTGCAACGGTCGTATAAGTATTCTCAACTTCACTCCATTGCTTATTCAATTCAGTAATCTGCTTCAGATCACCTGCATCAATGGCATCCTGGCATTCCTTCATAAAATCAGTAAAATAGGACTGGTGAGTACCAAAATCCCTGCCGTCCAGTTTTTCTGACTGGAAAGATGCCACTTTCTGTTCAAAATCCGCAACCGTCTTCTTGTCCATCTGCATCTTATAGGCATACCCGGAACCGGCACCAATGGCTATCAAAATAATGATCACTATGGCTGCAATGCCTTTCTTGCTCTTCTTCTTCTGAACAGGCACTGTTTCCACATCATCATCAAAAGGTTCTCCAAGCCACTCTGCCTCTTTCTTGCGTTCTTTCATTTCATGCTTTCTCTGAACAGACCGCTTATGTTCTTCCTTGGCATGTTCTGCACGCAGCTTATCGAGTTCTGCTTTCTTCTTCTGACGCTGCTCTTCCAGTTCTCTCTCCTGTGCTTCAATTGCCTCTATTTCTTTGAGATAATCAAAATCATCATCCTTATCTGTTGACGGTGCATCCGATGTATTCTGGTCATCCTCTAATACATCGAAATCTCTGTCATCTCTATCTTCTGTATCACTCATGCATTCCCCTCCATTTCTCTAATAACCGTGCTGTATGACAGCATGCTGCGAAAATCCAAAATAACCGCAAATTATTACATATATATTACAGATTATAAACCATTCATCCTTTAAAGTCAATTTGCAACTGTCCGGAGTACCTTTAATCCGCATAATCTTAAGGTTTTCGTTATTTTTTCTCTAAACCGTAATAATCAGCAATTGCATCTGCATCCGCCACACCCATAGCCTTCAGTTTTTCTTCATCTTTTAATATAGCATTATCATGAGCATTGTCCATATAGGCATGTTCAATAATCATCCCCGGGTGACCGCCTTCAACACTGTAACTGATCAGATAATACCAGTCCTGTACGCTGCCATCATCATAATAGCCTTTTTCCTCCTTGGTACGTACAAATACACCTCTCGGATTCAGATCAAGTGCCGAAAGGTGATCCAGTACTAACTGTCCTAATTTCTTCCCTTTCTCTGTGTAATCACTGTAATTGGACACATAAACCTCCGTACCATTGGCCTCCGCCCCATAGACGCCCGTTGTCCCATTGTTGTGCAGGCTCACAAACAGATCTGCATCCAGATCCGTTGCATATTTCGTTCTTGCCTCAATACAGTATTCTCCCTGATGTTCCGCATCCGGACAGCTGCCGTCCTCCCTTGTCATATAAACCTTAATGCCCTGATATTGTTCCAGCTGATCCCGACAAGCCAAAGCAATGGTCAGATTCAGATCCTGCTCATTCACTCCCAGATCCGGATGATTTCTGGTACAATACTCTGAATCATGCCCCGGGTCCAATACGAGCACAATCGGATCAACTGCCCTTTCGTTCTCTGTCTCAGACACCCTTTGAAGTTCCGTCTCTGATTCATTTGCCATCACCTGCTCTTGCCGGCTTTCTGTTTCACTCCCGGTTTCTTCCGATGCAGCCGCTTCTGTTTCTGTTGATATCATCGTGTCACTTGCCATGCTGCCTGTATCTCCTGAATTCACATCTCCGCCAGTCCGTCTGCATCCTGCCAACACCACTCCAATCAAAAGTACCGCTGCTAAATAACCCCTCCACTTTCTCTTCCTCTTCATCTGTATATAAACCTCTCTTTTCAAAACAAATTACCACAGAACAGTTCTCATTTCATGTCCTCAGTTTTATGACTAATTGCGAAACGTTACACACTACTGACACCTATAGCGTTTCGCAATAACTCATAGAACAAAGTGTGCATCACAGACGCGTTAATGCCTGTTTATTTAATAGGAAATTCCCTATTAAATAAACAAAAGGCACCTCCGAGGAGATGCCTTCCATATCATATTGTAAAGTACAATTATTTAACTGTAACTTTAGCGCCTTCTGCTTCAAGTTTAGCCTTGATGTCTTCAGCTTCTTCTTTGCTAACAGCTTCTTTAAGTGTCTTAGGAGCGCTGTCAACTGCTTCTTTAGCTTCTTTAAGACCAAGACCTGTGATTTCACGAACAACTTTGATAACCTTAACTTTGTTAGGGCCAACTTCTGTTAATTCAACATCGAATTCAGTCTTTTCTTCTGCTGCTTCACCAGCACCTGCTGCTGCTACAACAACACCTGCTGCTGCGGATACACCAAATTCTTCTTCACATGCTTTTACTAATTCGTTTAACTCTAATACTGATAACTCTTTAATAGCTTCGATAAATTCAGCTGTTGTTAATTTTGCCATTTTAAAATACCTCCGTTTTTAGATTTTATGCAACTTCTTCTTTGCTTTCAGCGATCTGCTTAATAACACGAGCAAAGTTGGTAATAGGGGACTGGATACTTCCAAGTAATTTTCCGAGCAGTACTTCTCTTGATGGAATTGTAGCGATAACCTGGATCATCTTCTCATCATAGAATGTACCATCTACAACACCGCCCTTAAGTTCAAGGTTCGGCATTTTCTTAGTTGCTTCATATAATACTCTTGCTGGAGCTGTTGCATCTGAAGCGCTTGTTGCGATAGCTGTTGGGCCTTCGCAAAGATCTGTTACAGCTTCAAATGCTGTACCTTTAACTGCACGTTTGATTAAAGTATTCTTGTATACTTTGTAATCAACACCTGCTTCTCTTAAAGCCTTACGAAGCTGTGTATCTTCTTCTACTGTCAGACCACGATAGTCAACCAGAACCATTGCCTGAGCATCAGCTAAATAACCAGCGATCTCATCAACGATTGGCTGTTTGATTTCTACTTTTGCCATTATTGGTGCACCTCCTTATAGAATAATCGTGTGTACCGCCAAAAAAACCTCTCCGGCTGCCCAGAGAGGTCTTGTTATAAGTCGAGTTCGTAAAGAACACCTATAATCTCCCTCGGTAGGCGTTTTCTCCTTATGCCTTACGGCACCTACTGTCTTTGGCAGTTTTGCTCTGATATTATATCATCATTTATATTGGTTGTCAATCAAAAAACCACAACAAATTAAAAATAATTAAACAAGTTTAACTGGGTTTAATTTGATACCAGGGCCCATTGTTGAAGTGATTGTTACGCTTCTCAGGTACTGACCCTTAGCAGCTGCTGGTTTTGCCTTAACGATTGCGCCCATTAATGTATGGAAGTTGTCCGCTAACTGTTCTTCTGTGAAAGAAGCTTTACCAACTGGTACATGGATAATGTTTGTCTTATCCAGTCTATATTCGATCTTACCAGCTTTGATATCATTAATAGCCTTTGTAACATCCATTGTAACTGTACCGGCTTTTGGGTTTGGCATTAAGCCTTTAGGACCGAGAACACGACCCAGACGACCAACAACACCCATCATATCCGGTGTAGCTACTACAACGTCAAAGTCAAGCCATCCCTCATTCTGGATCTTCGGAACAAGTTCCTGTCCACCAACGTAATCAGCACCTGCTGCCTGAGCTTCTTCTACTTTGTCGCCCTTAGCAAATACAAGAACTTTAACTTTCTTACCTGTACCATGAGGCAGTACAACTGCACCACGTACCTGCTGATCAGCATGACGGCCATCAACACCCAGTTTGATATGAGCTTCGATTGTCTCATCAAACTTAGCGTTTGCTGTTTTCTTAATGATACTAACTGCTTCTTCTACATCATAAAGATTTGTACGATCTACTAATTTGGCAGATTCTACATATCTCTTACCTTTTTTCATGATAAATCCTCCTTGTGGTAATATCGGGAGCGACCCTCCCACTGTTATTTAACAAGTATTCGTATTAGTCTTCTACTGTGATACCCATGCTTCTTGCTGTACCAGCGATCATGCTGATAGCTGCATCGATAGATGCTGCATTTAAGTCAGGCATCTTCAGTTCTGCGATCTTCTGAACTTCTGCTCTGGAGATAGTAGCTACTTTCTGCTTCTTGGAGTTTGCAGAACCGGACTCAATCTTGCAAGCTTTCTTTAATAACATAGCTGCAGGTGGAGTCTTTGTGATGAAGCTGAAGCTTCTATCATTATAAACAGTGATAACAACCGGGATGATCATACCAGCCTGATCAGCTGTTCTAGCATTGAATTCCTTTGTGAACTGTACAATATTAACACCGTGCTGGCCTAATGCCGGACCTACTGGTGGAGCCGGTGTAGCCTTTGCTGCAGGGATCTGTAATTTAATATATCCTGTTACTTTCTTCGCCATTATTAGCGCACCTCCTGAAAATTGTGGTAATGTCGGGGATTTCCCTCCCACTGTCCATGACCCGCGTCATGAACCGTACGTAAATGTTACATTTTCCTGATATCTAAGAAACTGATTTCGACTGCGGTTTCACGGCCAAACATATCAAGTCCGACAGTTACTGTTCCTCTGTCTGAGTTTACAGACTGTACAATACCTTCTTTGTCCTGCCATGCACCAGACACAATATTGACCATGTCACCTTCTTCAACATCAACAAGAATCATCTGATCCGGCTCATCCTTCTCAGCCTCTTCACCGTCCATGCTGATACCCATTGCAACCATCTCATCCTCAGTCAGCGGAACCGGTTTGGATTCCGGACCGACAAATCCTGTCACACCACGGGTATTGCGGATAACATACCATGTCTCATCGTTCATAATCATATGGAGTAAAACATAGCCCGGGAAGAGTTTCTTCTTAACCGTTTTCTTCTTGCCGTCTTTTACCTCAATGACTTCCTGAACAGGCACCTGAACATCAAGGATCTGATCCTCCAGATGAAGATTCTGAATAGACTTGTCAATATTCGTTTTAACCTTATTCTCATAACCGGAATAGGTATGAACTACATACCACATCGGGTCTTCCAAATATTCATTCCTGTCTGCCATATTCTCACCCTTCTGTTATAATGAAATGATCACATCTGTCAGCAGAAGTAAAACTCTGTCTAATACAGCAATAACCACTCCAAGCAGTATGGAAACAGCAAGGACAACAGCGGACCTTCTGGCAGCTTCTTCCTTTGTCGGCCAGATGATTCTCTTGAACTGAGCTTTAATGGCGTCCAACCAATTTGTCTTCTTAGTTGTCTCATTAGTTGCATTGCCCATGTTATTCACTCCTCACAGTCATCCTAAATTACTTTGTTTCTTTGTGTAATGTGTGTTTCTTACAGAATTTACAATATTTCTTTGTTTCCATTCTGTCAGGATGAGTCTTCTTCTCTTTTGTCATGTTGTAATTACGCTGTTTGCATTCTGTACATGCCAATGTTATCTTAACGCGCACAACTTCCACCTCCGTTAAATTTAATCTGAGTGTGTCTCCTGCTCCGCTAAAGCAGGATAAGTTACCTGGTCTTAATTTTAGGCATAAAAAAAAGACCTCTTCCATTACATAGCTCTACCACTATAGCACATTTATACCGCATTCGTCAACAATTTATTGAAAAATTATTTTAAAATGTCAAATATAGATTGGCATAATATTTGCTTTATTTACTTAATATCAAGCTTTATATCTCAATAATCCCGTCATCCTTTACGGCATGACTGAACTTCAAAACACGAAGGAGGAATATGTATGTCTTTATTACTTACTGATGAGCAAAAAATGATCCGTGACCTGGCCAAGAATTTCGCAACAAAGAAGGTGGCTCCTCTGGCAGCTGAAATGGATCTGACCGGTGAAATTCATCCTGATCTTATTCAGGAGCTTGCCGATGTTGGTTTCCTTGGCATTAACATTCCCGAAGCCTATGGCGGAACAGGCATGGACAATATTGCCAAATGCCTGATGATCATGGAAATCGCCAAAGTATGTGCCAGTACTGCCGAACTGATTGCCGTCCATACCCTCACTAATGAAATCATTTTAAAAAATGGTACTGAAGAGCAGAAAAAGAAATATCTTCCAAAAGCTGCTTCCGGTGCTGTCGGTGCCTTCGCTCTGACCGAGGCCGGTGCCGGCTCCGATGCTGCTTCCGCCCGCACGAAAGCCATTGCAAAGGGAAATGATTACATCATCAACGGCAGCAAGTGCTTCATCAGCAATATGGGCCCGAATGAAGGGGATTACGTTATTCTGATTGCACTCACAGAGCCTTCTCTGAAAACAAAAGGTCTTTCTGCCATTATCGTTGACAGAGATACTCCGGGATTTTCCGTAGGCAAAACAGAAGACAAGATGGGCATCCGCTCTGCTGCTGTGTCAGAATTGATTTTCAATGACTGCTGCGTACCTCGCACACAGCTTCTCGGCAAGGAAGGCAAAGGCTTCTCCATTGCCATGGCTGGTCTTGACAGCGGCCGTATCGGTATCGCTTCCCAGGCTGTCGGCTTATGTCAGGGAGCTATTAACGCTGCTGTTACTTATTCCAGTGAGCGTACACAGTTTGGCAAGCCAATCAATGCCAACCAGGGAATCCAGTGGTATCTGGCAGATATGGCAACCCGCACAGAAGCTGCCCTGCAGCTGACAATCAATGCTGCACGGCTTCATGATGCCGGTATGCCGATCACTAAAGAAGCCTCCATGGCCAAATATTATGCCTCCGAGGCCGCAATATATGTCACCAATAAAGCCCTTCAAATCCATGGCGGCTACGGCTATATGAAAGACTATGCCATCGAAAGAATGTACCGTGATGCCCGGATTATTCCGCTGTATGAAGGGACATCTGAAGTCCAGAAGATGGTTATCTCCCGTGCTGTCATCTCCGGCAAATAGTTTCTGCCCGGTCATTTCTAAAATTCTATATGATGTTTTTTTAATTTTTTATATAGCAGGCTGCGCTCTATTCCCAGCGCAGCCGCTGCTGCTGTCATATTTTTGTTTTTGTGAAGTGCTTCCTCCAACAGAATTTTTTCCAAATGATTCATCTTTTCCTTCAATGTCATCTCTTCAGTATCTGACATGATCCATTCTTCTTTGTGGTTGTCTGTAATAACTTTCGGCAGGTTATCCATGGTGATCATATTGTTCTCACAGGTTGCATAAGCACTGGAAATGACATTCTGCAGCTCTCTTACATTGCCCGGCCAGCTGTGTGCCTTCAGACACCTCTTTGCAGCATCACTCAGACTGACCTCTGTCTTATACTGCTGATTCAGCTGATCAAGATAATTCGTCGCATGAAGGATTATATCATGCGGGCACGCTCTTAAGGGTACCGTCTGAATATTCACAACCGCAAGACGATAATACAGATCTTCTCTGAAGGTTCCTTCCTGCACCATCTCCATCAGATTCAGACGGGTTGCTGATATGATCCTCACATCAATCGGTATCGGCCGATTTCCGCCGACATGTTCAATCTCATGTTCCTGCAAAACTCTCAAAAGCTTGACCTGCATATGCAGCGGCATATCGCCAATCTCATCCAAAAAGAAGGTTCCTTTATTGGCCATCTCAAATTTGCCGATTTTCCCTTGTCTTTTGGCTCCGGTAAATGATCCACCCTCATAGCCAAAGAGTTCCGATTCCAGCAATTCTGCCGGTATAGCCCCGCAATTAATGGCCACAAAAGGCTCTGCACTGCGACTGCTTTCCATATGAATGGATTTGGCGATAACTTCCTTACCGGTACCTGTTTCTCCTGTGATCAGCACCGGGAAATCCGTTTTGGCAATACGCATGCCAAGGTTTTTCACATGCTGGATCTTCGGATCATTGCCCCTGAAATTTGCAAAACCGCCTTCCTTCTGCATCTGATCCTGATACTCCTGTTTGTAATAATTCAGTTCTGTCTCTCTGTACTTCTGTGATGTATCCAAGGCACGCTGACGAAATTTCATATGTGCCGCTGCCCCCAGCAGCTGATCCTGATCATCAAAAATACAAAACCGATTGGCTGCTGCATAAACTTCCTCATCATCCCTTGTTTCCCCCGGTTTATAAGGATGCACATAGACATTATTGCCGTCTCCGGCATATCTTTTCTTAAGAACATCCAACATTGAAGTCGTTGATATCACCTCATTGATGGGACGTCCTATAATTTCATCCCTCCCCCGCGCCAGAAAATCACAATAGTTTTCATTAATCTCCCTGATAATCCCCTCTTTATCTACAACAATGAATCCATCTTCTGTCTTCTTCAAAAATTCATCCAATACCCTTTTGCTCATCTCTGCGTCCATTATCTGCCACCTTCTCTTTTGTTTATGTTCAATAGTCATTTTTCAATTCTACTAAACAGATACTATTTTCTATCCATTATTATAAACTTTTCTTTAATATAAAGCCATTCTTTTTATCACAAAAGAGAATATATGACACATTTTTTATTTTGATATGTTTCAATATGTACACATCTTTTTCATTTAATCATTCATTTTCCGCCTTTTAAAGGTATATCTGTGTCTTTTTTTATTATTTTTCTAAAATTTTTAAATGGCACCGGGTTTGCTCTTATATAAAGGCATCAAACAATGTGTATTATTTTTAAGGAGGGCTGACTCATGGCAAAAATCAATCTTGAAGAATTATTAGTTGGCAAAAAAATGGAACCCCGTTATATGGAATATAACTGGAGGGATGTTGCTTTGTATGCGCTGGCTGTCGGTGCCGGGCGCAATGATCTCATGTACACATATGAAAAATATCTAAAAGCACTTCCTACCTACGGCACAATTCCTTATTGGGGAACTGTCAATGTACGCCCTTATCAGTGGATGCCTCTTCCGGCTTCTATGCTGGCTGATGAAATCATCAAACCCACTATTTCTTTTCTGAATATGGATCATGAGATCATTATGTATCGTCCGATTGATCCGATCAAAGGCACATTCCAGTATCAGGATGTTATCACCGATGTCTATGACCGCGGTGAAGGCAAAGGAGCTGTTGTCAAAACCCGAATCGACGTCCGCGACGAAGCAGGCAATATGGTGTGTACCAATTATTCCACCACCTTCTTCCATGAAGCCGGCGGTTTCGGCGGCAAACCAATGCCAAAGAGTGACGTTGTAATTCCCGATCGCGAACCGGATTTTGAACTGGATGATTATATCAGTCCTGTTCAGAATCTTCTTTATCGTCTGACAGGCGATACCAATCTTGTTCATGTTGATCCGGAATATGCGCAAAAAATGGGCTTTGAAACATCTTTCATGCAGGGATTGTGCTCTTTCGGCTTCTCATGCCGTCTCGCTATTCAGGCTTTGATCCCAGGTGAACCTGAACGTATGACACGCATGGCCGCCCAGATGAGTTCCGTTCTCTTCCCTGATACACCGGTCCGCCTGCAGCTGTGGAAGATAGACGACCATAAAGCCTTCTTCCGCTTTATGAATCTCACCACCAATAAACCGGTTTTAAACCGCGGTGTCTTTGAGTGGAAATAAAATCCGATTATTTTCAAGAAGGGGAGTAGTCCTGCTCCCCTTCTAAAATACGGCACCCGTACACAACGTCAGGAACCACACCTTTTTAACACCTGCTGCTCTTAATGCTCCGGCACAATAATTCACCGTACTCCCCGTTGTATAGATATCATCAATCAATAGTACCCTTCTGATATCCGTTAGATGTTTCTCATTAGCCCTAAACGCATCTCTGAGATTTTTCTCACGCTCCGCTTTTCCCAGTTCTTTCTGCGGTGCTGTACTATGGATTCTGAACAATCCGCTGTTGTTCACCGGAATCTGCAGCTTATCCCCGATTTTTTCTGCCAGAATTCCTGCCTGATTGTACCCGCGAATCTTCAGCTTCTGTCTGCTGAGCGGAACAGGAATTATCTGCTGCACCTGTAGGGAATCTATCCATTCTCCATAGAAGCACACCATCGCTTCCGCATAAAAATCTGCATAAGATTGCTTTCCGCTGTATTTATAATGAAATACTGATTCTGAACTGACGGCATCATAGACCCACAGGCTATGTCCGGCCTCATAATTCACTGTACGCTTAGAACAATCAAAACAATATTCCTGCTGCAGCGACATAACAGGTTTTCCGCAGCACTTGCACATCGGTTCTGTAATTCTTTTTAGCTTTCGGTAGCAACCGCGATGTACATGCATCTTCCTGTCCTCGGGTTCAGCCAATATTTTCTGGCACACAGGACACTCCTCCGGATAGAGAATATCTGCTATTTTCTTCAATATCACAGCATTTTTCCCAGTAATCCACTGGGAATACCATTTATTTTTATCAATTTGCTCAACCTCTCCCTTCGTCATGGCATTTTGTATACAAAAACATTTTATTTACAGCTAATTTTGTGAACACTTTCCTCATTATTCATGCTAGTATAATAAACGTAACCCCCCCAATATATTTTATTTTTATTACACCCCAAATAAATATACCTTCTCCAAAAGGGCAGCCAGTCGTTGGCTGTCCTTTTCCTTTTATCACTTCTATGCTATAATAAAGCATGACACTGTTCACTTCCGGAATTTTCAAAGGGTTTGGTAATTATCATGACACATAAAGAATATTTTGATAAATTGACAGATAGTATTGATACACTATCCGATATTCTCGATACTGAGCATTATGGTATGTGTCTCGTCGACCGTGACGGCTATATCATCAAATGGTACTATGAGAAATTTTTTAATATAAAGGCATCCGCCGCTGTCGGCCGTCATGTCACAGAAGTCATTGAAAACACCCGTCTTCATATCGTTGCCCAGACAGGTGTCAAAGAACTCATGCAGCTTCAGGAAATCAACGGCTCCATGGTCATCACCAATCGAATTCCTCTGATCCACAATCATGAAGTCATCGGTGCAGCCGGTACAATTATCTTCCGGGATATCAAAGAAATTGCTCATCTGCACAACCGCATGTCCAAACTTGAAGACAATTTTAAGGCTTACCGCAGCGAAATCGCCAAGATGTATGCTGCTCAATATCACTTCGATGACATCATCACCAACAATCAGAAAATGCTGAATCTGAAGCATCTTGGTCAGACCATCGCCCGCAGTGATGCCAGTGTTCTAATCCAGGGCGAAAGCGGCACAGGCAAAGAACTTTTTGCTCAGGCAATCCACAATGACAGTCTAGTCAGTCACCAACCCTTTGTCAGTCTCAATTGTTCCTCCATTCCAAAAGAGCTTATGGAAGCTGAATTGTTCGGTTACGAAAGCGGCGCATTCACAGGCGCGCGAAAGGACGGCAAAATTGGCAAATTTGAACTGGCCGGTGAAGGCACGCTCTTTTTGGATGAACTTGGCACAATGCCGATGGACATGCAGGTAAAGCTTCTCCGTGTACTGGAATCCAAGGAATATGTTCCTCTGGGCAGCAACAAGAAAATCCCCTTTAAGGCCCGTGTTATCGTCGCCACCAATGAAAATCTCTCCAGTTCCATGAAAAACGGAAGTTTTCGTTCCGATCTGTACTACAGACTGAATGTCATCAATATCAATATTCCGCCCCTCAGAGAGCGTATCGAAGATCTGCCTCTTCTGTGCAGCAATCTTCTGTCACAGAAAGCGGATATGTATCAGCAGTCTCATCTGCATATGTCTCAGGAGGCTATGGATCTTCTTAATCTTCACAACTGGCCGGGCAATGTCCGGGAACTTCGCAATGTCATGGACCGTGCCGCCATTATCTGTGAAGGCAGCGAGATTCTTCCTCAGCATCTGCCTGAATATATCCAGGCTTACAAAAAGGCCTCACCTCTTGAGAGCACTGACGGTTATTATCACTACGAAATCGCCTGCCTTGAACGCCAGCTGATCTCCAATGCACTGCGTGATAACGGCGGTAATCGTCAGGCAGCCGCCAGACAGCTGGGTATCCATCGCTCATTGCTCTACAAGAAAATGAAGGATCTGAATATTCATGATCACTAAATTTATAATGTTCTTTTTTTGGTACACATCCTGTCTTTCAGTAATTTCGTTTACTGTCTGTCTTTATGTCTATAAAATGTACATTCATCCTTCGATATGTGTATATTTTATAGACACTTATTTTCCCATATTTTACAATATTTTCTTAATTTTCTGATTTCATATGTATATTTTATAGACATGCTCTTTTGTCTGAAAACCCGATTTTTACGCAAACCCCCCCTTTGCATGCTAAATTCAGCAAATCCGGCCTTATTTGGCATTGTTTTGAGTTGGCACACCGCTTGCTTTAATATATAGGTGAGAAGATAATTCAGAATGCTTGAACCACATTCGCCTACCCGATCTTCTCCGGGACGGGGTGCATAACATTGTTCCTCATCCTGCTATACTAATGACTACCTGTTGGCACCCATCCAGCAGATAATCATCCTCCCTATAAATAATATAACACACAATAAAGCTGTGTACGACTAACGCCAACAGTTGTACGCGGCTTTATTGTGTTATAAGATAAATTAAGCAGATCCTATTCTGCACTCCTCTATGTATTACGGGGCTGCTCCCAGTATACACCTATGATTTTACCCTCGCAATTATTATCCTTCGACATAAAAATTGCCCGGCAGCTTTCATGACTTCTGTCTGAAAGCCCCGGGCATCCTTCTATAAATGAGGTTTGAAAAAGGATCTACTTGTAAACAAAATTAGCCGTTGTGGCATCAATATTGTCATAATAACCGTTTGAATAAACATAATAGCTGCACTTCAAACGATAGGTATAACCATGTGGACACGGTGAATATGTTATTTCCTTTGATGCATGCCAATTGTCAAATGAGTATCGATGGGAATCAAGCGTATGCCATTTACCATCTTTCAGCTGCTGAATGTACATATAAATGACTATTTTTGTTACTTTGTCTCTGTATCCCGTAACATTTGCTGCTGCCGTTGCTTCTTTTTTATAAACTTCCAAATCCTGAGATGTAGAAGATGTATATTTCCATCGCGCCATATTAGGCTGTCCATCGATTTTCTCCTGTGCTTCAAAAGCCTCGAAATCAAAGCCAACTTCCGGATAGTCATCATCCGCCAAGGCTGGAAAAATCAATAAACTCATACAAACGGCTATCATCATTACAAATGCAATTAATCTTTTCATAAATTATCCCCCTATTTTTCTCTGACTAAAGACTCTGCTATCTCAATCATTTCTTCTTTGGATAAATCTCCCTGTAATTGGTAAGCATAATTATAGTCAAACCACCAAAGATTACCCGTGTCTCCTTTGCTGTTATAAGCTCCCGTCCATTGGCCGACATCCACATCTTCCCAATCTCCCTCTTCCGTATCAATGAATGAACTTGATCCGACTGTTGTCTGCTGATATTGATACCACTGCTTCGCGGAATTTTCATAAAAAATATTAATAAATACAGAAGCCTGTTCTCTGTTCAGCTCTTTGAATCCATCCGGCACTTTTGCAGGTATACTAATTTGCTCCAGTTTCTGCGGATAATTCGTATAATCAAGCTGAGATATAACATCTTTTAATGAGCCGATTTTAGAATACTCCACAGCTGTCTCCAAATCTGAATCCACTCCGGGTAAGCCTATCGCCTGTACACAACCAACTTTATGCACTGTGAATACTGTCAGCACTGCAAGCATCACTGCAGCTGCTCGAACAAGCCATTTCATAAAATTCCCTGTTCTTCCTGACATTTTACGGAATTGAGAGATTATCTCTGTTTCTGTTGATTCTTCAGCATCTGACAAAACTTCTAAGGCCAACTCGGCACATTGGTTTTGAGACATTCTTTCTGCCGTTTTTACCTCCGGTGAAGCCTCCTCGTACATATAACTTGTCCTATCAATAAAATCTTCGGCCGCTTCCTGTCCAAATTTTTCGGCAACCATTGTACGCATTCTGTCCTTAAATGCCTGTGAAAAATCCGGTGATCCGTCCAACTCTGATACAGTATCTTCTTCATCAAAGGTTTCACAAAGAATTTGCTGATCGAACATCATCAGAATCTTACGTATCGTTTCATCCTGCAGCTCAATCTCTTCGCCATACTCTTTCGACTCTGCCTGACGATTATTCTGATCTGCGTCTGTTGTATGGCTGTTCTTCGGTCCTCCAGTTTCTTCATGCATATTGCAGCCCCCCTCCCAGAAATATTTTAACCGGCGTTCTTTTGAACCGCCTTACACTATTTATACGGTTTTGTTTGTCATAATGTGACAGCAATTAAAAAGTTTTTTCAAAATTTTACTATTTTTTACAGAAAAATTGAAGTCACTGCAGCTGATGCATCTCTTTTATGCGTAAATCAAGAGATGTATACCGTTTCTGCTGTTTTTCATTCTCGATCATATGTCGAACTGTGTGCTCATCACCCACAATGGCAACACACTTTTTCGCCCTTGTCACTGCTGTGTAAAGAATATTTCTGTTAAAAAGCATTCTTGGCCCTGACAGCAGCGGCATGATCACTGCCGGATATTCACTTCCCTGAGATTTGTGGATTGTAATGGCATATGCCAGTTCCAATTCATCCAATTGTGCAAACCCATATGTCACACGTTTGCCTTCATCAAATTCTACCACCAGCTGTTCTGCAAAGTGATTGATTTCCCGAACAATACCTGTATCACCGTTAAATACGCCGACACCCTTATCTAAAGGTAAATTATAATGACCTAATATCTCCCATTCAATTTGATAATTGTTCTTGATCTGCATGACCTTATCGCCTTCTCTGATCACACCCTGATGGAATTCCCGTTCCTTTTTATCCGGTGACGGCGGATTCAGATAATGCTGAAGCACGACATTGAGCCTTTCTACGCCCAATTCCCCCTTCCGCATGGGTGTCAGCACCTGAATATCATAAGACCTTGCATTGACAAACTTCGGCAGTTTATCACGAATCAGAAGCACCATCACACCAAGAATCTGCTGAACATCATATCGCTTCAGGCAAAAGAAATCCTGACTTTTGTTGGACAGCTCAATCTGTCTTCCCTCATTGATCAAATGGGCATTCCTGATAATGTCGCTTTCCAATGCCTGACGGAAAATTTTTGTTAAGCGCACTACATGAAAGCATGAAGAATCAATGATATCTTTCAAAACATTGCCCGGGCCAACACTTGGCAGCTGGTTAACATCTCCCACAAGTATCAGTTTCGTACCAACAGCAATTGCCTTCAAAAGGGCATTCATCAGATAAATATCAACCATGGACATCTCATCTATGATCACAACATCTGTTTCCAGAGGATTCTCCTGGTTGCGCTCAAATTGTGTCCTGATCCTGTCATCCTCCGGCCCTCCGGAGACTTCTAACATCCGGTGAATCGTCTGGGCTTCACGGCCTGTTGCCTCTGACATTCTCTTCGCCGCCCTGCCCGTCGGTGCCGCCAGACGCATCTCCATTCCCTCATATTCCAAATATTTAATAATGGCGTTGATTGTTGTTGTTTTGCCGGTACCCGGGCCACCGGTAATGATCAAAACACCACTTCCTGCAGCTTCAAAAACTGCTTCCCGCTGATGTCCATCCAGAACAATGCCTTCTTTTTTTTCAATTCGATCCAGCATTTTGGTCACTTCTTTTTCATCTACACCATAATCAATGCCAAGATTTCTGAGCATTCCCGCTGTCTCAAGTTCCAAACGATAAAGAGAGGCCCCATAGACTACCGGCTGGTCATCAATTTTCTTCACAACAATCTTGTGGTCCATCTGAAGGCTCTGAAGCAGCTGTTCCACTGACTCTTCCTCCACTTCCAGCATCTCTGCCGTCTTCCGGATCAGAAGCTGTGCAGGAATATAGGTATGGCCTGATAATGTTCCCTGCTGCAGCATATAAATAACACCACTTCTGATTCTAAAATCCGAATGAGAACCAATACCGGCCTTTTTGGCAATCTCGTCCGCCAGCTTAAAACCGATTCCATTCATATCATCTGCCAACCGATAGGGATTCTCCTGAATAATCCGATACATTTCCTCCCCATACTGTTTGTAGATCCTCAATGCGAGTGTTGTTGTAATCCCGTACTTTGCCAGGAACATCATTGCCTGACGCAAATCCTGCTTTTCATGAAACTGCTGATAGATTTCTCGGGCTTTCCGCTCACTGATGCCTTTAATCTCTGCCAGCCTTTCCGGCTCTTCTTCAATAATCCTGAAAGTATCTTTCTTAAACTTTTTCACAATCCTCGCTGCCAATGACGGCCCGACACCCTTGATCGCTCCGGAGCCAAGATAACGTTCAATCGAGTATTCATCCTCCGGGATCTCAACACTCATTGTACTGACTTTGAACTGGCGTCCATATACCTGATGTTCAATATATTCACCTTCTGCCTTGAGATATTCTCCCTCATCCAACGATGTGGCAGTTCCTACGCAGACAATCTCCTCTCCCTGACACATCATGGAAAAAACAGTATACCCATTTGTATCATTATGGTAAACAATATGCTCTACAAGTCCCTGTATACTTTCCATTTACTCACCCTTTTCACTATGCTGTAGACTATTTATTTTCAATATCAAACTTGTCCGCATCGTTTCACAGTCATCACCCAAAGAATAGAATAGCGAATCAAACACCTGCCCTCCGCACAGTATCTGATCCGCCATTTTATCCTCTTTTATCAGGCTTTTGTCTGTTTTCCTTCAATAAATTCTGTATAACGGCCTGTCCCAATGGCAACAGCAGAAATTGGGTCATCCACTGCCGTTGTCTGGATACCTGTTGTCTCCTGAATCAGTTCATCCATACCAAAGAGCATACTGCCGCCACCCGTCAGCAAAATACCTCTTGTTGCAATATCCGCAGCCAGCTCAGGAGGCGTTTCTTCCAACACCTGATGGATGACTTCAAGGATCTGAAGAATAATTTCTCTGAATGCTTCCAGCATTTCTGTACTGCTGACTTCTACAGTTTTCGGAAGACCTGTCACGAGATCCCGCCCCTTCACCTGCATACTCAATGGACTCACACGCTCATAAACACCACCGATCCTGATCTTCACATCCTCAGCTGTACGATCTCCCACAAGCAAGTTATGCTTCTTTCTGAGATACCGGATAATTGCTGCATCAAAGTCATCTCCAGCCAGCTTCAGCGAATGACTGATAACTGTATCTCCAAGAGAAATCACCGCAATATCCGTTGTTCCGCCTCCGATATCAATAATCATATTGCCGCATGGTCTGGATATATCAATACCAGATCCCAAAGCTGCTGCAATTGGCTCTTCAATAATAATCACATCCCTGGCACCTGCTTCAAGTGCCGCCTGCCATACTGCATTCTTCTCTACCTCAGTGACCCCGCTTGGAACACCGATGCAGACTCTCGGCCGTTTCAGTGTCTTTCTTCCCATAGCCTTCTGTATAAAATAACGCAACATCTTTTCTGTAATTGTATAATCAGAGATAACTCCCTGGCGCAGCGGTCTGACTGCCGCAATATTTCCCGGTGTCCTTCCCATCATCTGACGGGCCTCCTCACCAATGGCCTTTATCTCGTTTGTATCTTTATCATAAGCCACAACTGAAGGTTCCTTCAGTACGACACCCTTGCCTCTTACGTAGACAAGGACACTGGCTGTACCCAAATCAATTCCTATATCTGAACCTGCCATATGCTTCCCCTTTCTTTACCCGTTGACATCTCTATTTATTATAACGTATTTTTTTCAAATTACCACTGATTTTTTCTATACACAAAAACAGGAACTGACGGTATCTATCCGCCAGTCCCCATTGAATGTCCTTCTATTCAAAATCTGCATTCTATCTCGTGAACAAATGTGCCCTTTTATCAAAATAGACCTTATTCGCCCCGATCATGAATAAGGACACAAGAATGCTTGAAATCAGCATGATACTGGATTCCGATGATGTCAGCAGATTCACACCGCTGAGCAATGATCCGGCACCAATATAGAAAACCTCAAGCACAAGTGATGCAATGTACATAATCAGCAGATACTTCGGTCCCTTTGCCCTGTATCCCGCCAGCTGCTGTCGGACGATAAATACAAAAACACCTAAAATAATCAGCAGCACACCATAGACAATATCTAATATGTGCAGCCCCGGATAGACTGCGTAAACCTGTGCTGACTGCTCCTTTGTTCCATACTGCATGCCCATCACTGCCTGCACTCCTGTATACATATTGGATAATCCTGTCAGTATCAGGGAAAAATAGATCAAAAACTTATACCACTTCATAGGCATTGCAGGAAAGCACTGCTTAGCCTTTATATTCTCCGTCTCAAAGCTATGATGTTCCTCCGTTTCGGAAGATTGCCCGGATACATCCTCCCCGGCATAAGATATCTTTGTCTCTTCTGCCTGTTTCTCCGGAATATTGATTCTGACAATCTCATCAATTACTGTCCCGCAAACAGGGCATTTTCTCGCTTCATCAGCAAGTCGCTGACCACAATTCGGACAACGCATCCTCATTCCCCCAAATCATTCATACGAAAACCTCGTATGCTTCTCTCAAAAGCTTAATTAAACTTGTAAATCTTCTGTGCCATTCTATAGCATCGTACTACAATACCATAGGAAATCTCTCCCGGAGGATTGCTGACAATACCTCGGCCTCCAAGACGCACTCTCCAATACATGCTCGGATACTTCTTCTTGAAATACTGCCATAATTCACGACGTTTTTCAAGATTCTCCGATGTACCTGAGATCAAAAGCATAATAGATGTGACACAGCAGATCATCGCCAGATAGCTCAGCATATATCTTGCCAGATGCTTATTAGCCACATCCTGTGGAAGGCAATAGGCATCAATCATCAGCTTATTCACATAAATCTGCTGATCAATACGACTGATCATCACACGTTCATTGACAGACTGATCATTACGCCCGATAAAATATCTGTAAAGATCTACGTCCAAATAATACAATGTCTTAACATATGGCAGCGGTATATAGACAAACAGATTATCCACATAAAATGTATGCTTTGGAAGCTGAAGTCCGCTTTCTCTTAACACCTTGGTTCTGTAAATAACCGAATGCATCAGCAGATTCTGATCCATTCTGAAGCGTCGCACTTCATCCCAACCGAAAATCTTCTCTTCCGGCAACACCCTATGATAACCAATGGTATGGGAAGTTCCATCTTCCACATGCTCATATACATAATTACAGATAAACATATCTACACGCTTACGATTCTGACGGAACTGCTTCAGTCTGTTCAATACAACTTTATAACTCTCTGTATCCAGCCAATCGTCAGAATCTACGACTTTAAAATACATGCCTCTGGCATTGGCAATACCCGTATTGACCGCACCGCCGTGTCCCGCATTCTCCTGATGGATCGCACGACAGATCCCTGGGTACTTCACCTCATATTCATCCGCAATGGCTGCTGTGCCATCGCTGGAACCATCATCTACAATAATAATCTCTACGTCCTCACCACCCGGCAGCAATGAATCAATACACTTGCGCATATAAGCTTCCGAGTTATAGCAAGGCACCGCAAAAGACAGAATCTTCAAGCTTCCTCAACCTCCTGTTGCGTTTCTTCTTTCTATATCTTAACAGCTCACTCCATAAAATACCAGTACAAAAATCTTACTTTTTTATAACTTGTACTCAAATTAGCTTATTTGCCCCGCAATTTGTTAAAAATCGTCACCGTCACAAGAAGAAGCAAATTGATAATAACAATACTTGCACCTGTCGGCAAATTCATCTCAAATGACAAAGCAAGTCCTGCCAGAAAACAGATCACAGATAAAAAAACAGACAGTACAGCCACTGCTTTAAAACTGATGACAAGTTTACGTGCAATGACTGCCGGAAAAATAATCAGGCTGGATATCAGTAAACTTCCCATCATTCTCATACCCATGACGACTGTAAGTGCTGTAAGAAGCGCAATCAGGAACTGGTAAAAGCCAACATTTATGCCGCTCGCTTTCGCAAAATTCTCATCGAAAGTAATCAGAAATAATCGATTGTAAAACAAGATAAAAAGCACCAAAATGACAATAGAAAGAACAACACTAAAAACAACATCATCCCTGCTCATCGCCAAAATACTGCCGAACATGTAGCCATTCACATCGACATTAAAACCGCTGCTCATCGCTGTAATAATAACACCAATGGACAAAGCGCCTGTTGCCACCATGCCTATTGCTGTATCCCCGCCGGTTTTGGACCGCTGTGACCAAAACATGATCAGGCAGGCTGCAACAACAACAATCGGAATAGATACGGCCATCACCGGCAATCCCAGAGCAACTGCCAGTGAAGTGGATGCGAATCCCACATCACCAAGCCCATGTCCGATCAGTGAATACTGCTTCAGTACAAGGATTACACCAAGTAAAGCCGCACAAAGTGAAATCATCACACCTGCTGCAATGGCTCTCTGCACAAAAGGATATGACAATGCCTCAATTAACTGTGTCATGATAATGTCCTCCCTCCTCTGCACATCGTCTGCACCAGGCATCATGATCACCATCAAACTCAACTGTCTGATTCATCATAATGATATGACTGGCATATTGTTCAACCTGATCAAGATCATGGGAAACCATCAGGATCGTTACCCCCTGCTCCTTGTTGATATGATCGATCAGGCTGTAAAACTCTGCTGTAATTGCAGGATCCAGTCCTGCACAAGGTTCATCCAAAATTAAAAGCTTCGGTTCCCGGCACAATGCCCGTGCCAGGAGCACACGCTGCTTCTGACCGCCTGAAAGATTACCAATCCTGTAATCTGCCAGATCCGATATGCTCAACATCTCCATAGCTTCCGCAGCCTTCTTTTTATCTTCCCGCGTATAAAACGGAAAGCGTCTGGCAGATCGCTGCATTCCGGTCAGAACCACCTCTCTGACAGTTGCCGGAAAATCCCGCTCAATCTCTGTAATCTGAGACAAATAAGCATACTGCTCTGGTGAAAGCTGATGAATCACCTGTCCCGATGTAATCGGTACCAGGCCTACAATCCCCTTCACCAGAGTACTCTTACCCGAACCATTGCTGCCTATAATGCAGGCATATTCTCCTGCTTCTATCTTGAAGGATGCATGTTCAACAGCAACCCTCTTGTCATCACTGTAGATGACCGACACATCTTTTACTTCAAGAATCGTCATCTCTTCCTCCTACTCCAATGCCTTCCTCAGTGTATCAGCATTCTGCTGCATAAGATCAATAAATGTTATCCCGGATTCAAATTCATCTTTTGCCACGTTGTGACAGGTTGAAAACATCAGCATCTGCGCCCCTGTTGCGTCTGCAATCGCTCTGGCCACATTCGGCGTTGAGAGTTCTTCATATAAAATATACTTTACATGGTGTTCTTTCATGTAATTGATCACATCCGCCATCTGCGCCATACTCGGTTCTGTGTCAGCCGAACAGCTGTCATAAACACTCTCGTATTCAAGCCCATATCCGTGAATAAAATAACCATATGCAAAACGACCGCCAAATACAATATCCCTGCGGCTGCCTTCTGATACAATTTCTTTCAGCTCCGCATCCAATGCATTCAGCTTCTCTATATAAGCTTCGGCATTGGCCTGATAAACTTCCTTATGCTCCGGATCTGCTTTGCAGAAAGCATCCTCAATATTGCGAACCATCTGCACGGCATTCTGCATATCGAGCCATATATGCGGATCATACGTATGTTCATGGTGATGTCCGGCATGATCATGGCTGTTCTCATCTTCGTGGGCCGAAGCCTCCTCAGAATCAGCATGCTCATGTTCTTCATCCTCTTCCTTCATCATAGAAACACCAGATGAAGCATCTACCACCTGTACCTTCGTCATATCTACACTGTCTGCCAGCTCCTGAGCCCATGGCTCCATCTCTGCGCCTGTGTAGATAAACATATCTGCCTCAGATATTCTGATCATATCTCCCGGTGTAGGATCATACATATGACTCTCCATTCCCGGAAGCAGCACAAGACTCACATCTGCATATTCTCCTCCAATCTGTCTGGCAAAATCATATTGAGGAAACAGAGTCGTCACAACCGTCAGCTTACCTGATGATGTCTCATTCCCGGCCGATATATTCCTGCCGCATCCTGTCATCATCATCATCAGAAAACATATAACGATTCCAAAAACTAAATATATTCTTCTCTTCATTTCACACTCGCCTTCCTTAATGGAACTAAGTTTCATTAAGGAATGATACAATGATATCAGGCAAATGTCAACAAAAAAATCCCGATTTTATTGATTTTTGAATATCTCATGCAGAATCCTGCCGTCTGCATCAGGTAATGAAAGTCCCATAATCTCAGCCATCGTCGGCCCCTCATCCAGCAAAGACATCTCTTCAATCTCCATCCCCGGAATAATGTCAGGTCCCACAGCCATAAAAATGGTTTGATAGTCTTTTCTGTCCGGATGAAAACCATGAGTTGCTCTCTGAATGTCCGGAATCTCTGCTGTATCCAATTCATTCTGAAAATAAAAGCCGCGTCTTGCCTCCAGCATAAATGTACATTCAGGATCCGCTCCCAACTCTTTTGCTTTCTTTGAAGAATAAATCGCAGCAATACCATTATCCGGATCATTCTTCATGGCACACAGCCAGTCATAAACACCGTTCTTGACACGGAGATACTCGTCCCGATCCATGCCTTCCTTCTTAATATAGATATAAGCGGAGCCATCGCAATTCTGGCAATAGGCTTTCCATTCTGTCACTCTGCCATTCTGAACCTTGAGATACCCCTGTTCACGAAGAAGTTTATTGATCAATATCACATTCCGAACATCCAATTGACTGTGATCTCCCAATATAATCACCGTTGTATCCCGCTTAACGGACATTCTGTTCTGATGGAGCAGATGCATCAACTCGCCGATTCTCTCATCATGACGCTTGATTGCGGCAGCGGCTTCCTCTGAATGAACCCCATAATGATGCCGCTGTGTATCAAGATCTGTAAAATGGACCAGTGTCAGATCCGGACGATAGGTTTTGAGCGTATACTTCAAGGATGCTTGAACAAAGTTATCCAGCGCCGGCTGTCTGATACCATCACGAAGCCTGCCGAACCTATGATTGAGCATCAGCTGATAACCGACTGTCCCATTCGCCGCAGATGTCAATATCTGATTCGTCCATCTGCGGTTGGCAAATATCTCCGGAAGATTCCACGTAATCTCAGACTTCGCAGTCACCGGCCACAGAAGTGCTGCCACATGCTTCCCCTGTTTCAGTACCTCATCATATAATGTCGTTCCCCGTATATAATTCCGCTGCCAGTACCAGTCCGGCGATGACCGTTCCGGCTGCAGCAGAATATTGTTCACAATACCATGATGTGCCGGTGTGCGTCCCGTCACAATCGATGTATGTGCCGGATAGGTTAAAGATGGATAAACTGACCGAACCTGTCGGCAGCATGCCGCATGCCGGATTAATTTCTTAAAATTCGGCAATTTGGAGAACATATCAAAGTCTATACTGCTCAGGGCATCCAGTGAAACAACGATCAAACGCTTACTCTTCATTCACATCTCCTCCTTTGATTCGCTGCAGATGCTCCTTCATCACCTTCTCATAGCCAAGATCTCCCATATGATAGAACTTCTTGTCTCTGAAAGCATCCGGCAGATACTGTTGCTTCACATAATGGTTCGGATAATCATGGGCATACTTATAGCCTATACCATGTCCAAGCTTCGCAGCTCCGCCGTAATGCGCATCCTGAAGATACGGAGGTACCGGTGCCGCCTGGGTAGAACGTACCAACGCCATCGCTTCATCAATCGCCACAATCGAAGCATTACTTTTCGGCGCACAGGCCACATAAGCAGCTGCCTGCGCCAGCGTGATCCGTGCTTCAGGCATTCCAAGCCGTTCTACAGCCTGTGACGCTGCCACTGCCACCTGCAGAGCCTGCGGATCGGCATTCCCTACATCCTCAGATGCACAGATCATAATCCGCCTGGCTATAAAAGCCGGTTCTTCTCCTGCATACAGCATTCTGGCCAGATAATAGACGGCAGCATCCGGATCCGATCCCCTCATACTCTTGATAAACGCAGAAATTGTATCGTAATGATTGTCACCATTCTTGTCATAGCGCATCACACGGCGCTGAATGCATTCTGATGCCACTTGAATGGTAATATGGATCTTCCCATCCTCTGATGGCTCTGTTGTCAAAACCCCCAGCTCCACTGCATTCAATGCCATTCGCGCATCACCGCCGGACATATCTGCAAGAAAATCCACAGCCTCATCTGTAATCTCTGCCCCGTAACTTCCCATACCACGTTCATCATCATAGACGGCACGCCTGATCAGCACCTTAATATCATCAACTGATAACGGTTTCAATTCAAATATAACAGATCTTGAAATCAAAGCCCCATTCACTTCAAAATACGGATTCTCAGTTGTCGCACCGATCAGGATCAGTGTTCCATCCTCCACAAAAGGCAGCAGGTAATCCTGCTGACTCTTATTAAACCGATGAATCTCGTCCACAAACAGAATTGTCCGCCTGCCGTACATGCCCATGCGATCCTTCGCTTCCTGAACCACCTGCTCCATGTCCTTCTTGCCGGCTACCGTTGCATTGATCTGGGTAAATGAAGCGCTGGTTGTATTGGCAATGACCTTCGCAATGGTTGTCTTGCCTGTTCCCGGCGGTCCATATAAGATGATCGAACTCAGCTTATCTGCCTTGATGGCACGATACAGCATCTTATCCCGTCCGATAATATGCTGCTGACCGACAATCTCATCCAGGGTTCTCGGACGCAGTCTCGATGCCAACGGCGACTCTTTCTCCATTTTATCTTCTCTCATATAATCAAATAAATCCATGACAACCTCCATATAAAAAATCTTATCATAAATTCCAAAAAGAAACAAGTGTTCTGCTTTTTTATTTCTTTTGCTGTTTATAAACCTTTTATAAAAGTTTACACTCAATTTATTGAACATTTCCGTCAAATCCTGTATGATGTTTAGTAAATATGTTAGTGTAAAGGCGTATACTGCTTTCAGAAAGGAAGACCATCTATGGCTGGTTTTTTAACTCATTATTTATTCGGAATGGAATCCTGTGACATCCTTTCCGATAATTATATCCGTGAAGTCATCAAAAATAATAACCATGCTTTTCTTCTGGGACTGCAGGGAAATAATCTGCTTTCCTTTAATCCCCATACTTTATCCAAGCGCGGTCTGTCCTATCGTACGGCTTCCATGACAATGCGCAATCAGGAATATGCTGCATTTTTTAATAATATGTTGGACACTTTAAGCGGCATGGGTGATCAGGAACGTGATATCTGCATCGCATATATGGCAGGCTATCTTTGCTTTTTTGCCATTGACCAGTCTGCTTCCCCTTACATCCTTTTCAGAGTCTGGCAGGATCTTCCGGCCAAATCAACATCTTCACGTATGATGTCCCACCGTCGAAAGGTCGAGACAACCATTGACACGGTACTTCTTCGAAGCCGGTGCCATATGGAACCTTCACAGCTCAATTTTGAAGCGCTGACTTTTGCCAGCAGGAAGGATCTGTCCGCCATCGCTTATCTGATGCGTCAGACGATTCAGACAACTTATAAATACCGCATCCCGATGTCAGAGATCAGCAATGGTGTCAAAAATCTACGCCGGCAGAATATCCATATCCGCCCGGATGCACATTTTTACCATTTTTTAAGAGACAAAATTGAAGGCAGCTTTCCTCTTCTCCCTTCCCACAGGGCGAAGATTTATCAGGACTATCAGTCCGATGAGCAGGACTATATGAATACTGAAAAGCACCCATGGTATACTTATCCGGGATGTCCTGAAGCCTCTTACCTGTCCTTTGAAGAAATTTTTGAACAGGCACTCCAGAACAGCCACCAGCTTCTTGAAAATCTGGACAGCTGTCTTGCATGGGACATGGATCGCGAAGACCTCATCAACAGCATCATTCATATGAATCCTTATCCGTCAATCTAAAACAGGATTCAGATCTATCACCTATCAAAATGCAGACAGCCCGAATCTTTTACAAAATTCGGGCTGTCTGCATTTTAATTTACGCGGGCAACTTGCAAAGTATGTTTCATCTCATTTTAGTACATAACCATGAGACGACTGATCAGGAACTGATACTCATCGATGGTTTTTTTCATGGATAATGCCTCATCAATATCAAAGTCTGTAAACTGACCGGCTTTATAGGCAATCACTCTGTTGGTAGCTCCGCTGGACAGCAGGTCAACTGCATAGGCCCCCATGGTAGATGCATAGACTCTGTCTTTTGCTGTCGGTGAACCGCCACGCTGGATATGGCCGAGAATAGTGGCTCTTGTCTCGATGCCTGTAGCCGTTTCAATACGTTTTGCCAGACGGTTAGAGTCACCGATTCCTTCTGCATTGATAACAACATGATGCTTTTTGCCTTTTAAGCGGTTTGAAAGAATGGTCTCGATCAGATCCTGCTCATCAAACTGCTCTTTTTCAGGGATCAGAATACCGTCCGCACCATTAGCAATCTCACACCACAGTGCAATATATCCGGCATTTCGTCCCATAACCTCAATAATACTGCAGCGCTCATGGGACATAGACGTATCTTTGATCTTATCAATGGCTTCAACCGCTGTATTGACAGCTGTATCAAAACCAATCGTGTAATCCGTACAGGCAATATCCAGATCGATCGTTCCCGGAATACCGATGGTATTAATACCAAGGGCTGACAATTTCTGTGCACCTCTGAAGGATCCATCGCCGCCAATCACGATCAGGCCGTCAATTCCATGCTTTTTGAGAATCTCTGCCGCTTTCTGCTGCCCCTCTTCTGTCATAAATTCCTTGCATCTTGCCGTATAAAGCATCGTACCTCCCCGACGCATGATCTCGGATACGCTCTGCTTGTCCATGTCTATAATCTCTTCATTAAGCAGCCCCGCATAACCGCGCATAATGCCCTTGACATTTAAACCGCTGGCAATCGCTGTGCGGACAATCGCACGGATCGCTGCATTCATACCCGGTGCATCACCGCCGCTTGTTAAAACGCCAATTGTTTTAATTTCTCCCATCTCTGTTTCCTCCCTGTCTGAACTTTGCTGTCCGCTTTGCAGACATTCATACCATCTATCACTATCAATCCATATAACTGTAATAAACTTTGCCGTATTGCTTGAACAATGTCTCTGCCGCCGACTGAGACATACTTGAGACCTCTCCTGTAACAGGATCTGCCAGCCATACAGCGTTTGTATCATACGCTGTGATCAGCGCATAATCGCTGTCTGATATCTTCACAGCCACCAGTCGGTCTCTGTAAACAAAATGCAGAACATCTGTCAGCTCCAGACCTGTCAGGTCAATGGTCTCTGCCGGAAGTGCATCTGACATTGCTGCAAATAACGGTTGCGAATCATCCACTTCTGATTTCAGCTCCCAGCCTTCGTAGCTTGCAATCTTGTTGATCAGAATCTGATTGATGCCCGTCTGACTGTCCGCCTTATCAATACTGTCAATATTCAGATCCCAGATATAAGCTCTGCCGGCTCTCTGCCACAGAACCTGTTTATGACTGGTCATAATTGTTCCGGCATAAGTATTGCCGTACTCAACAGCCTCCTGGATCGTATTAAATGATGCTGCCATGCGTCCCTTTGTATACACATAATACTGCATTTCCACATTGTCCGAGGACTCATACTTCTTGGAAATATCATATCCCGGATCAAGATATCTGGCAATCTGTGTGATTGGTACAAAACTGTCTGATGTTCCAAGATACAGCCAGTTCTGTATACCCCTTGTACCGTCTTTGAGTCTGTCCACATAAACTGTACTGTCTGACGCTTCAATATTGCGGATGATATAGTCTTCTCCATCATCCTCATAATCTGTATAATCACCATTTGAAACAGCTTTGGCAAGTTTCATGGAAATATTGCCCTCGCTGATTGTCAGGCGCATCACGTAATCTCCTGATTTACTATAGCTTTTGACATCATTCAGCTGTCCATCCACAATGTGTATCTCGCTGACAGGTGCCTGAATAACCCCCGTAGAATCTTCTTTTACAAGGTCCGGATCAATCAGTCCGTATACCAGATCTTCTCCGGCATAGCCCAAAGGTGTGATCAACTGACCACTGCCGCTGATCGTCTGCTCTTTGCCTGTATTCAAATCTATAAGCTTTAAACTGTCGCCGCCGTAATCATTGCCGCCCTCGCTCATGACAAAAATGCCTTTATCAGAAGCTGTGCAATTACTGCTGTTCAGATTATCCCAGACTTTCTCCATCCTTCCAAGGGATACATCAATTTTATAAACACAGTCTTCCAGCATCAGATAAGCCTCGTTATTGCTGTTCATATAAGCCAGCTCCTCAAGACCGCTTCTCATCTGCTCGAAGCCTTTATCAAAAGGTATAAAGATCATTTCTTCCAGCATGACATCTCCGTGACTGAAATGATTGACCATAATGCCTTCTCTGCCCTCATAATTTCCCGAGTGCATATAGCCGTAAACAATAAAATATAAATCGCCGGTATCCGGATCTGCGTGAATGACCTTGATTTCACAATCATCTTCATGACCGCAATTATGACCCTCATCCGCATCCGCATAGACTTTCGTCAAAATCTTGTTGGTGCCGTCATAAAGCCACAGCTGTCCATTGGAAACAATATACGTATACTGCTGCTCCTGTGTTCCGTAAACGGCATACTGAACATCATCCGCACTGCCGATACCTAATCGAAGTGCACCACTATCTATGCTGACCTCCGACAAATTCATATCCTCTGACATCTGTCTCTCAAAATCCAGCAAATAAATCTTGGAATCTGTCCATCTTAATCGATAATATTCTTTCACATTATAAAAAGTATTGAGATCATCCGCCGAAGACTCTATGGCATAAGACAGTGTAAAGGCAGCAGTCTCTGTATTGATCTCTTTCAGCCGGATCGACACTTCACTTGTTCTATAAGGCTCCATACTGCCCCATGTCACTACATCCGCTGACGAATATAATGTCACAAGACTCATATCTGCACTGGAGGCGGATGAAGAAGTTTCAAGATAACTGCTGATATCATCCATACTATCCTTATTGAAAGTTGCCTCATTAAAATCCAAAACAAACTTCAATTTCTCCGCCACTTTCAAATCCGACCCATAACGTACTCTTGTATAATAGTGGTAAACCGTTCCCTTATCATCTGTCAGCATGATATGCAGGCAATACTCTCTATTGGAATACAGATTATTTTTGAAAAGGATCTGCATCTGCACCATTGCATTGGCATTCTCAAGATTCGTACACTCTCCAGATTCAACCACTTCTGTGTACTGATCGTTATACAACTCATAACTTGCCGATGAAATGTTATGATCATACGTACTCATACTCAGGTTAATGGTTTTACTCTCCCCCACCGGTGTCAATGTATCACGGTAATAACCAGCATCCACCGGCTCTGTATAGCCATGCATCTCATTGATAAACTGCCCGCCTGTCTTCACATAAAGCACAGGCAGACTTGCTTTGGTCTGCTGCAGTTCACCGCTTACTGTCCCGCTATTTAAAACAAAACTGCTGACACAGACAGAGACAATAAACGCCGCCAGATAAGCCAGGAACGTCAGTATGATTTTCTTAGTCCTGCTCATAAGCCGTCTCCCCTTCCATTTCATTGAAAAGTTTTTCAAGAGTCAGCTCTGCACCAAAGAAATCTCTGCATGCCCTGTATCTGTCTTCCTGCTGTTTTCTTGCGGCTTTCGGCAGGAGTCCCTTTGACTTCACCGCACGGATGAGAATATTCTTCGGTGTATGTTCCATATCTATAAATTCAAGCAGCTGTGTCTTATATCCCTTCATTTCAAGCAGCTGGCCCCGCATGGCATCTGTCATAAGTGCTGCCGTACGCTCCCTGATCAGTCCGTACTGAAACGCTCCTGACAATGTCTCACACTGTATCCTCTGATTCAGTTCATGCTGACAGCAGGGCACAGATAAAATCACTGAGGCATGCCATTTGACAGCCTTGTATAATGCATAATCTGTCGCGGTATCGCAGGCATGAAGCGTCACAACCATATCCACTTCATCTGTACCGTTATAATCAGCAATGTCACCGCATAAAAATTGCAGACCATCATAACCATACCTCTCTGCCAGCGACTGACAGTCTTCGATGACCTTTTTCTTCAGATCCAGCCCGGTAATCCGGATATCATAATGCTTTAAAACCTTCAAATAATAATACATGGCAAATGTAAGATAAGATTTGCCACATCCGAAATCAATGATATGCACCGTCCGGTCTGTCGGAAGTTCCGGAAGTATGTCTTCAATAAACTCCAGAAACCGGTTAATCTGCCGATACTTATCATATCGTGTTCTGACAATCTTCCCGCTTTCCGTCATAACCCCCAGATCAACCATAAAAGGGACTTTCGTTCCCTCTTCAATAATATACTTCTTCTTACGGTTATGCTCTAGATTCTGCGGACCGGCACAGACCATCTTCCTGGTTTTGATAGTTAATTTTCCTTTTTTGCTGGCCAGAACCGTCACCATCTCATCCTGTGTTCTGATCTGTGCCTGCCTGAAATCATTCATGATCCATCCGGCAGCCGACTGCGCGGCTTCCTCTGCTGTCAAATTCTCATGAAAAACCTGTTTGTCTGTATATTTGGACACCTGAAAATACAGGATATCCCTGATCACGACAGGCCGTATCTTAATCTTTAAAAACTCTCCGCCGCCTCTTGCTCCGCTGATAACCATGTCCACCAAAAGCGACGTCAGTACCCGTTTCAATAATTCTTCTATCTGATTCATCTAAACACCTTATCTGTATTTTAAGAAACGCCGGAGTTCCGCAGAGCACCGGCGCAATGTCTGATAACTATGATTCAATTCTATAGTTTAACATAACATTTTCTGTCTGTAAATTATGCTGAAACATTTTCTTAATAATTTCTGCGGTTCATCTGCTGATAACGCCACCTTCTGTGATGCATTTCACTCAACAGCATCATCTGTATGATTTCTTCCACACAGCTGCTCCATGTCTGATCCTCATTCTGTCCATTCTCCGATTCAGGCATTACAAGAAGTGTCGGTTCATTTTCCTGAACCACAGCAATAATTTCTTTCACTACCTGCTCCACTGCAATCCGGTCCGGATAAGCATCAAACATCAGACTATTTTCATATTCAAGGCGATCTGCCGCATCTTCAATATAAGTCATCAGTTTTCTTGCTGTATTCGGATATAACTGTTTCATATACAGCCAGTCTTCCTCCATCTGCCCCGGTTCCTGCATATCAGCCATATACAAATCCTCCGACTCCGCAGTTTTTTCAGTCTCACAGACCCTCCCCGACGGACACAGTCTCGGCATTTCCCGGGCTTCCGATGACATTCGCCGATGATCCGGATAAGGCGGTCTGCCATTTCCCGGCGGTGGCGGCGGTCCCCACGGTCTCTGATAAGGCGGTCGGCCAGCCCCCGGCGGTGGCGGTCCCCATGGTCCCGGATAAGGCGGTCGGTCATTTCCCGGCGGTGGCGGCGGTCCCCATGGATCTCTGTAAGGCGGTCTGCCGCACGGCGGACAATTCCGATTATAATTATATGCCATTTGTTTTTCCCCCTGCTGATAGGCTTCTGATTATAGACTATGCATTAATTCATTTATCGTGTATAATAAATAAGAAATCCATATCAGGATCTGACAATGAGTCCTGAATCCAAACTATATTTTGAACGATCAACAACTGGGAGGTAATCAATCATGAATGTTCAGGAAATAAAAAAGGCGCCCCGTCCGCGCTACAGCGGCATCCTTGTTCATCCGACTTCTTTCCCGAGCCCTTACGGCATCGGTGATCTCGGTGATAATGCCTATGCCTTTATCGACTTTTTATATGACGCCGGACAGACCCTGTGGCAGTGTCTGCCGTTAGGACCGACAGGTTTCGGCGACTCGCCCTATCAGGCTTTTTCGGCGTTTGCCGGCCAACCGCTGCTCATCAGCCCGGATCTGCTGCTGAAGGACGGTCTTCTTGAGAAGGATGACCTGGCCGACGTACCGGATTTCAACGATTATTCTGTTGAATACGGCAATGTGATCACTTATAAGACTGCTCTGCTCCGCAAGGCCTGTGCACATTTTACTGCATCGGAAGACAAAGCTCTTCATAAAGCTTTCAACCACTTCTGCCGCACTGAAAAGGACTGGCTGGAAGACTATGCTCTGTTTATGTCTCTCAAAGATCTGCATCAGGGCCGTTCCTGGCATGAATGGGAGCCTCAGTATCAGGTTCTGGATACCAGGACCCGGAAGGCCGCACTGACCGAACTGGCCGACAGCATCACTTACTATCAGTTTATTCAGTTTATTTTCTTCAAACAGTGGCATGAATTGAAACTTTACGCCAACAAAAAGGGCATCTCCGTCATCGGTGATATTCCTATCTTTGTTTCACCGGACAGTGCCGATGTCTGGGCGAACCAGTCTCTGTTCAAGCTTGACAGCAAAGGCTTCCCGACAGCTGTTGCCGGTGTACCGCCGGATTATTTTTCAAAAACCGGTCAGCTCTGGGGCAATCCGCTCTACAATTGGGCAGAACACAAAAAAACCGGTTATGCATGGTGGATCTCCCGTATCCGTCAGCAACTCCAGCTTGTAGATTATCTGCGTATTGATCATTTCCGCGGTTTTGAAGCTTACTGGTCTGTCCCGTATGGCGATGAAACAGCTATCAATGGCAAATGGATCAAAGGCCCGGGGACTTCCCTTTTCCGTGCAATCGAGAAGGAACTTGGCAAAGACCTTCCGATTTTTGCAGAAGATCTCGGTGTGATCACCCCGCAGGTTGAGAAGCTCCGTGATACCTTCCATTTCCCGGGTATGAAGGTACTTCAGTTTGCCTTCAATGACACCGCAGAAAGCGATTTTCTGCCTTATCTCTACCCCGAAAACTGTATCTGCTACACAGGTACCCATGACAATGATACAACGGTTGGCTGGTATCTTGAACTGGATGAGAAATACCGCGACAAGGTCCGCCGATATATGAACTGTGACGGAAGCAATATTCACTGGGATTTCATCCGTACAGCCCTTGGCTCCACAGCCCGCTATGCGATCTTCCCCCTTCAGGATCTCTTCGGTTTCGGAAGTGACTGCCGTATGAATACGCCGGGTGCTGCGGCGGGCAACTGGGCATGGCGCTACACTGCGGACAGACTCTCACCGGAACTGGCGGAAGCACTGAAGACCACCAGCGAAGTTTACGGCCGTGACCGTGCACGTATGGAGGTCCACGCATGATTCGTACAATCCTTGTCCTTTTGTTCCTGCTCTGCTTCTTCATTATCAGCATTCCACTGTACCTGATTGAGGCCATCATCGGACATTTCGACATCCATAAGAAGGAACGCAGTTCTTTTGTCATTGTCACAACGGCACTGAAGATCATTATCTGGCTCTCCGGTATTCATCTGATTGTCAAAGGCCAGGAAAAAGTCCCAAAGGATCAAGCGGTCCTCTATGTTTCCAATCATCGAAGCTATTTCGATATCGTGACATTGTACCCCCTGACCAACAATACCACCGGTTTTGTAGCCAAGAAAGAGCTGGAGCGGATTCCTTTTATCCGACGCTGGATGCGCTATATGAACTGTCAGTTTCTTGACCGTGAGAATATAAAGGAAGGTTTAAAGACCATCCTAAACTGTATAGCCACTGTCAAAGGCGGCTGTTCCATCTGCATCTTCCCGGAAGGTACACGTACCCCGGGTGATGAAATGCTGGAATTTAAGGAAGGCAGCTTCAAGATCGCCGAAAAATCTGGCTGTCTGATCATCCCAGTAGCTATTACCAATACGGAAAATGTTTTTGAAAACCACATTCCATTTATCAAAGCTTCCACTGTTGTCATTGAATTCGGTGACCCCATCGATCTTAAAGCCATGCCGAAGGAGGAACGCCGACATATCGGCAGCCAGGTTCAGGGCATCATCGGCGGTATGCTGAAAGAAAACAGCCTTGCTAATGCCGAATCCTGACAATAACTTATTTTTTTCTTAAAAAACTATTTCTTTTTTAGCAAAAAAATGCTACACTTAAATTCGATTGATTTGAAATGTATTAAAGGAGGAAGTAACGTGACAATAGCACCTATTGCAGCCCTTGGCACCGCATGGATCGTCACTCTGGTTATTCTTGCCATTTTGATTGTCTTACTGGTTATCGTTGGTGTATGGGGAAACAAGCAGCAGAAGAAATCAGCAGATGCTCAGCAGCAGCTTCAGGATGCTGCCCAGCCAATGACATTGCTGGTTATTGATAAAAAGCGCATGAAGATCAGCGAGGCCAATCTTCCGAAGGTTGTCATCGACAACGTACCGAAGATGATGCGCCGTTCCAAGGTTCCGATCGTTAAGGCTAAGGTCGGTCCGCGTATCATGACATTCATGTGTGATGAGAAGGTTTTTGATATGATTCCTGTGAAACAGGAGATCAGAGCCATGGTCGGCGGTATCTACATTCTCAGTGTAAAGAGCTTGAGAGGCCCTGCACTGGTGGCACCACCGAAGAAGACTTTCTGGCAGAAAGTCAAAGGCAAATTCAGCAAAGCCGAATAAAAATCATTAACTGTCGGATTTTTCGAAATCCGACAGTTTTTTTATGTCAGACGCTTCGCAGCTCAAATATCTGATGGGTGCCACCTTAGAATATCAATAAAAGGTAAAAAAACATATTCAACACAAGCACGTTCGCACTGCCAGTTTCGGGCAACGCGAGTGTGCCTGTGTTGAAGGGTCTATTTTAAGTCCTGATATCAACTCCCTGATGGCCGCACTCTACATAAAGAAGTCCTCTTTTGGTGTGAATACTGCCGGATCGTCTTTGAGTTCGGCTGCCTTTGCCAGCAGTTTGTCTTTCTTGTTCAATTCCGGATCGTCGATGACGGCCTCTGTCAGTTTATCCAATACTGCTCCAAGCAGCGGTCCCGGTTCGATGCCGGCCCTGATCAGATCCAGTCCGCCGATAGCCAACTGACGCACGGTAAAGCACTGCCCTTCTGAGATCACTCTGTGATATGTTTTCTCTTTCGCCGCCAGTAAAGCCAGTTTGTCCGGAATGACTGCCGGATTCTTTGCCTCGATATCAGCATGCTGGACTTTGATGAAATCCTCAAAGATGTCCTGTCCGACTCTGTTTAATGCTCTTCTGACACTGACTTCGGAAGCATCGTACTTCAGTCCGTGCCACTTCACAAGGCGCACAACCTTTGTCCGGGTATCGTTGTCGAATTTCAGTCTGCGCATAATCTTCTCAGCATAAGCGGCACTGACCTCAGGATGCTTATAAAAAATCTCACGGCCGCCTTTAACCACCTTTTTCACATCCGGCTTGCCAAAGTCGTGCATCAGCATGGTGAGACGCAGCACTTTGTCCGGCACAATATTCATCATCGCCCGAAGGGTATGTTCTTCCACATCATAAATATGGTTCGGCGTGTGCTGACTGACACCCCGGATTCTGTCATATTCCGGCAGAACAACCGCTGTAATACCAAGATCACAGGCCAGACGCATGTATTCAGGATGGTCCGACACAAGAATCTTCACCAGTTCCATCTGTATACGCTCGGCGCTGATATTCTCAAGCTGCTGTGCCTTCTCTGTAATCGCTGCTTTTGTCGGTCCATCAATTTCAAAACCAAGCTGTGCAGAAAAACGAACTGCACGCATAATGCGCAGAGCATCCTCATCAAAGCGTTCCTGAGGCACACCGACACAGCGGATAATCTTTCTTGTCAAATCGCCGATACCGTCAAAGGCATCCACAATTCCTTTATCCGGATTGTACGCCATAGCATTAATCGTAAAATCGCGGCGCTTTAAATCCTCTAAAAGCTGACTGGTAAATCGGACTTCTTTCGGATGACGACTGTCCTCATACTCTCCGTCAATGCGGTACGTTGTAACTTCATAACCTTCTTTGCCTACCATCACCGTCACTGTACCATGCTCAATTCCCGTATCAATGGTATGAGCGAATACGGCCTTTACCTGTTCCGGCCTTGCGGATGTGGTAATATCCCAATCTTTCGGTTCACGACCAAGCAGACTGTCCCTTACACAGCCTCCTACCACATAGGCTTCATATCCCGCCTCAGATAATCCCTTTAAAATTACTGCGGCATTCTCAGGAATTCTCATCGATAATCTCTCCATAAAATCCTCTCCCTCATCTGATGCATCTAACATTTGCCGTTCTACTTCGCTGCCTGAAGAATTTTCTCTTTGAGCTGCGCATCAAAACTGCCCTTTCGAATCATCTCGATTTCAAACTTATACGGTGCGTAACTTTTCTTCTTGTTCTCAGGATCCGGAATATACGGTGTCTCCAATATCTTCGGTACCTGCTCAAAATCCGGACAGTTCACTACCTGCAGCAGTGCCTCAAAACCAATCTCTCCGAAACCGAAATTCTCGTGACGGTCCTTATGGGCGCCGCATGGATTCTTGCTGTCATTGACATGGAAAACCGCAATCTGATCCTGTCCGATCACCTTGTCAAACTGTGTCATCACCCCTGAAAAATCATGCACAATATCATAGCCAGCATCATGAACATGGCAGGTATCGAAACACACTCTTAACTTATCATTGTATTGAACACCTTCATAAATAGCTGCCAGTTCTTCAAAATTCCGTCCGATCTCACTTCCCTTTCCGGCCATGGTCTCCAGCGCAATATTCACCGGCGTATCTGCTGTAAGCACTGTGTTCAGCCCCTCGATAATGCGCTTGATACCAGCTTCCTCACCGGCCCCCACATGGGCTCCCGGATGCAGGATCAGTACTTTGCTCCCCATGGCAGCGGTACGATCAATCTCTTTTTCAAGGAACTCTACCGCCAGTTCGTAGGTCTCCGGTTTCACCGTATTAGCCAGATTGATGATGTAAGGCGCATGTATCACGATTTCATCCATGCCATTGGCCTTCATCAACTCCCATCCCTCCTCTACCCGGAGTTCCTCTATCGCTTTGCGCCTTGTATTCTGCGGTGCACCTGTATAAACCATCAATGTATCTGCCCCGTAAGACAATGCCTCCTTCACGGAACCAAGAAACATCTCCTTGCCGCTCATTCCCACATGTGAACCAATCTTCATCATTTTCCTCCTTGTGCCGCCTGACGATAGACCTTTCCACTCTGAATGGCAATGCCTCTGTCAGCCAGCAAATCATTCACTGTAACAAAAGTATAGCCTCTGCGCATTAAATCGTCAAGCGCCATCACTGCACCCTGAACACTTTCTTCAAAGATATCATGCAGCAGGATAATATCGCCGTCCTTCGCTTCGGAAATCACATAATCTGCAATCTCACCGGCACTTTTTCCAGTCCAGTCCTCGGTATCCACCGACCACAGGATCACCGGCACATTCAGACTTCTGCAGACAGCATTATTGACACAGCCATAGGGCGGACGGAGGGCATAACTGAAATCTCCGATAATGCCTGAAACAACCTGATACCACTGCAGGATTTCCTGTTTCTGCTGATTTTCGGACAATGCTGTCATCTGCACATGGTGATAGGTATGACACCCGATCTGATGTCCGCCTTCTGCCATCCGCCGGATAATCTCCCTGTTCTCCGGAAGTTCCGCCTGACTGCCGATGAGAAAAAATGTCACTTTCACATTTCTCTTCTCCACTTCATCCAGAAGAACATCCGTTACCCCGGCTTTTGGTCCGTCATCAAAAGTCAGGGCAATCATTGGTTTTTGCTGCAGATCCGGATGAAAAAGAACTTTTGAAAATGATTTTTGAGACATTTTTGAAAATCCGCCTAAAACCGAATAACCGATGTATTTTTGCTGTCCGCCTAAACACCCCGAACAGATGATGACTGCTGCCGCTGCCAATACGATAAAAAACAGAAGGCCTGCTTTATGTCTCATTTTAAATTCCTCTTCCTATTCTATACATATCCATCATATGTATGAGACTTTCAAATTATCCTGACATAAAGCAGACCAAGTATCTGGCCAGCAGGCTTTATTTGCTATTCTCAGCTCCACTCTCATGAAATAAAATATGGTTCAAAAAACAAAAAAGAAATCCCAATCAATTCGGACGCAGATGCGTTGATGGATTGACTGGAATTCCCTTATTGCGATACTTCTAAATCCTACGTATCATTAATTTTATTCAGATGCCTTGCCTGCAGAACCAAATAACTCAATCTTCTCTCTGACAGTTTCTTTGATTGCTTCAGCACCCGGTGCAAGAAGTTTACGAGGATCATAGCCCTTGCCCTGAAGATCCTTGCCTTCTTCGATATATTTTCTTGTAGCGGCAGCAAATGAAAGCTGGCATTCTGTATTCACATTGATCTTTGCTACACCAAGATTGATGGCTTTCTTAATCATATCATCAGGAATACCTGTACCGCCATGAAGAACCAGCGGCATCTCACCTGTCTTCTCCTGTACAGCTGCTAAGGTTTCAAAGCTGAGGCCCGGCCAGTTTGCAGGATATTTGCCATGGATATTGCCAATACCTGCAGCAAGCATATCTACACCGAGGTCTGCAATTGCTTTGCATTCATTTGGATCTGCACACTCACCCATGCCAACAACACCATCTTCTTCACCGCCGATGGAACCAACCTCTGCTTCAAGGGACATCCCCTTCTCTGCACAAACCTTGACAAGTTCCTTTGTCTTGGCAACATTCTCATCAATCGGATAGCTGGAACCATCAAACATGATGGATGAAAATCCGGCTTCGATACACTTATAGCATCCTTCATAAGTACCGTGATCAAGATGAAGTGCAACAGGTACTGTAATGTTCAATTCTTCGATCATTGCCTTAACCATCGCAGATACTGTCTTAAATCCGCACATATACTTGCCTGCACCCTCAGACACACCAAGAATAACCGGTGAGTCCATCTCCTGAGCTGTCAGCAGAATAGACTTTGTCCACTCAAGATTATTAATGTTGAACTGTCCTACTGCGTAATGACCTGCTTTCGCTTTCTGAAGCATTTCCTTTGCTGATACTAACATAAAAAATTCCTCCATACATTGTGTCGATCATTTTCGATCATTCTCAGCCATAACCGTTCAATATCGGTCATGTCAATTTTATTATAGCCTTTTTCTCATGAAAAGTAAATGATAATTTACTTAAACTTGAGTTCAATGTATTGACAGATCAGATCCACGGCCTTGTCAATACCAAGGGCGCTTGTACTGATGGCCAAATCATATGTATGACATGCTTTCCAGTCCTGACCGGCATAATAACCGAAATAGCTGTCCCGCTTCTTGTCCATGGAATGAATCTTCTTCTGAGCTTCCTTCTCATCCAGATGATCCGAGGCCATAATACGCTTTGTTCTGAAATCTTTATCAGCGCTGATATAAACCTTCACACACTTCGGTTCATCCCGAAGTATATATCCGGCACATCGTCCAATGATGATACAGTCATTCTCATCTGCAATCTCCTGGATCACCTCTGCCTGTTTATTGAATAATTTATCACTGGATAACGTATTCTCAAAAGGATTCATGGATGTATTCATAGTAAATGTGTTCATCGCCAGCATATACAGGAAGCTGTCTGTCGGTTTCTCATCGACTTTCTCAAAATAATCCTTGCGGATACCACTCCGTCTTGCAGCAAGATCTGCGATATCTTCATCATAGGTCCTGATTCCAAGACGCTTTCCCAATTTCTCGGCAATCTCCTTGCCGCCGCTGCCATACTCTCTGTTTAAAGCAATAATTAAATGATCCGACATATTAACTCCCCCTTTATTCTGTCTCTTTATTGTCTGCCTGTCTTGATTCTGTATGTCTGTTCATACTCTCATGTTCTTTGACAAGCTCGTCATGGAGTTCTATAGAATTCCAGCCACAGTTGGCTTCAGTCAAAATGGCTTTCAGTGCCACCGGCTGGATCTTCATCTTTCTGAATCCGTGAAGAAAGCTGTCAAGCATCCGCTCACTGAAGCCTTTAAGAATCAGCATCTCTTCACTGAAGCCTTCACCACTGTAAGTGCTTTCCTTTAATACATATCCCGGTACTCCGGCGATGGCACCAATTGCTTCCTCATACTGTGACTGATCCACAACACGGATCTTCAATCCCTGTTTCAGGCACAGCATACGGATTTGTCTTCCCTTCGCCGAATTCAAATTATAAAAATAAACAGCACCATTCTGTTTCATCTTCTGTTACTCCTCTTTTATTATATGCAGTTCTGCCTTATCTTTAGACGTCACTTTGATCACAACACGACATTCTGAAATAAAGACATCATTCATATGAAGATTGTATACAATCTCCGTTTCTATGTTTTCTTCATCTCTTTTCGTCTGCAGTCTGGATGTGAATACTTCCATCTGGAGCACACCAGCCGGTGTATGATACTGCGAAGAAATCTGTTTCTCTTTCTCAAATACCATATGTGTTCTTCCCGACCCCCGCCGGATGACATCCACTCTGTCATCACTGATCTTGATCGTATTCCCTGATTGTTCACCGCTTTCAGGATCTACCTCATCATACAGGATGTAATGTTTACCATTTCTATAATAATAAGCAGCCCCGGTGATCAGTTCCGTGGTGGCATCCTCACCGATATCCGTCTGATGGCCCTTGACTGTCAAAATGACGTTTTCTGTCATAAATTCTTCCTTTCTCCAGAAGTTTGACGTCTCCCTGCTTCAAAGCAGCTATATTTGCACGTTCAAACTATCTATGAAGTTTTGTCAGTAATTGTATCGTTGATTTTTTTCCTATAAAAAGATTATACCATAACAATCCTGTTTTTTGAATTATTTATAGCCCATCAATTCAATTATTTCAGGAATATCATAATTGTTTTCAAATACAGGGATGACCGTTTCAGAACCGGTTCTGCCGCCGATGAAATCTTCCAGAATACTCATGGTGTAGCCTTTGTTTTCGTAGTTGTTCTGGCAGAGTTCATAGATAAAGACCCCCACTGAACCATGGACATCATCGTCCAGTTCAAGGATTTCTTCCGCTGTATCTTTTGCACAGGCAACCAACGCGGTGCGCCGTATAGCTTTTTCCCCCGCCAGCTCCTTCATCAGCCTTTCTCTTTTGTCATCATTGTCCAGAAGTTTTTTTTCGATCAGAATCACCGGCATCTGACTGTAATCCGTCGTTTTATCTGAAGAAGCCTCCAGTTTGTCCGCGGCCTCCCTGATGGTCGATGCATGGATAACCCTCACCGGTTCCGGCTCCCCTGCATCCGTTCCCGTAAGTGCCCCCAGATCCGGGAAACCATAGCTGATCTTCCATCCTGCTGCCTCATAATCTATCCCCATACACATAATATAACTGCGGTTTTGCGGTTCCCTCTCTGCATAGCAGCCGCACAAAAGAATGACCATTGTCAGCATGCCAAAGAGAAGTGCCAGTTTTTTCCCCATGATTCGTTTCTTCCTTTCTTCTGCGCCGATAAAAAGATTGACAGCCTCCACCAGCTGCAGCAGCATACCCCCTGCAAAAATAAAATAGCTCATCATCCACAGCATCATAAAAAAGATATCATAACGGGATATAAAGTTTCCCGGGAATCGGATTAGCTGAAGCACCACACCAAAGGGATACACTTCACCTGCAGTTCCCTTTGGACTTAAAAGCAAAATCACAACACACACACTGAGCATCAGTATAATGCCTGAACTCCAGTATGCCCTTGAAAGAATGTTCTTTTTCCCGTTTCTATTTCGGATACACCGCCATAAAAACAGAGGCTGATCTCCCAGAAGAAAGAATGCCGCCCTGCCAAAGCCCGTTTTCAAAATGAAAAATATATCTGTGCTTCTTTCCTGCTGCAATGTCTCAATCCACAACTGTCCCCCATTTCCGCCTTTGACTGCCTGCCACAAACCGAAGGCAAAAAGAATGATAAAGGGCACACATACAAACCACCCCATCAGCTCCGCCATCCTTCCCCTGACTTCTATGCCTTTTCCGGCACCATCCATCAGCGCTGCCATTAGAAATAAAACAGGCACCATCCATCCGTAAGCCGTTGGAATCCTGTCTTCTATAACATGGCGAAAAAAATCCATTGCCCATACCAACCCGGGAAAATACAGCATCAGCCACAGCAAAATGATCGCTGCCGGTAGTTTTCTCCCAGACAGAGACAGTCCGGTTTTCTTTTCGTAATATTCAAAAATGTGAAAAGAAGCCATATAGTAAAATATTACAACCAAAATCGTCAGCAGGCCGCTAAACAGCAGCGACACCGAAGGCACCTGTGTTCTGACGGATGTCAGTGAGAAAAGCCCTGCGCCCAGCATATTCAGCATAAAAATCCAGGATGCCTGACGCCGTGAGATCATCTGATTATCTGATAGCATCTTTCTTCTCCTTCCTGAGTCTCCGTCTGTGTCCTTTCTTTGTAAAATACGGCCGCTCATACATCTCCCCCATCGGCATCCGCCATAAACTATCCTGCCATTTCCCTTCCGGGGCCATCTCTGCCGACACAAAAGGCATCATATAAGGTACTCCGAAGCTTTTTAACCCGGATAAATGAAGCATCACCGTCAGCACTGCTGCTGTCAGGCCGACAAACCCGCCCAGTGATGCTGCTATGATCAAATAAAACTTCACCATTCGAAAAGCAGAGGCAAATAGTTCATTCGGGATTGTAAATGCGGACAGGGCCGTCAGTGCAACCAATATAACCACAACCGGACTCACAATATGGGCATCCACAGCCGCCTGCCCGATAATCAGACCACCGACAATACCCAGGGTACTTCCCATGGGTCCCGGCAGTCTGATGCCGGCCTCTCTCAGCAATTCAAAAGCCAGTTCCATGACAATAACTTCCACGGGAAGTGTAAAGGGAACCCCTTCTCTGGAGGCGGCAAAGCTCAGGGCAAAACTTAAGGGCAAAGCCTCAGGGTGAAAACCGGCCAGAGCAATATAAAATCCCGGCAGAAGTACTGCCGCCAGTGCCGCCGCATAACGCAGGATCCGTACAAAATTGGCTGCACCCCACCGGTCATAATAATCATCCGATGCCTGAAAAAAACAGGCAAATACAGCCGGAAGTATAAGCACCACAGGCGAATTATCCACCACCAGCACCACACGCCCCTCCAAAAGTGCAGAGGCCGCCTTATCCGGTCTCTCTGTGGACTGATACTGCGGGAATGGCGAATACCACTCATCCTCTGTCAATGCCTCCAGATAACTGCTGTCCAAAACCGCATCTATTTCAAAGCTTTCCAACCGACTGAGCACTTCCCGCAGAACGGAAGGCCGAACCAGATCTTCCATATACATCAATGCCACATCCGTTTTGGACCTGACACCAATTGTCATCTGTTTACTTTTCAGCCGTGTGTCCCGAATCCTTCTTCGTATGAGTACGGTATTAGTTCTGAAAGATTCCGTGAAACTTTCTTTTGAGCCGCGTACAGATACCTCTGTTTCTGCCTCTGTTACACCGCGTCCCGGCAGTGCCTTACTTGAAACAACGATTGCCTTGGACATTCCCGCCGCCAGAATACCGGTATTGCCTTTTAAAACTTCATCCATCAGATCATCCAGACGGCTGATTTCTTTCACATCCGCAGTTGCCAGATATTTATTAAAAATTTCCTGTCCCGCATGACGCTCCGGCAGCCGCGATACATCAAACAAAAGGCTTTTAAGCAAAACACCATCCACAAAATCTCTGTCATACATTGAATCCATATAGATAACATAAATCTCCAGCTTTTCATCGCCCATCCAGAGCCGGCGCATCACCGCATCCGCACAGCCTTCAAAGCGTTTTTCGATATAAGCGATATTTTCATCCAAATCCGGCACAATTTCCCGATTCATTGCACAGCCTCCTAAAATATTCACAAAAGAAAAAGATACTGCAAACGGATCATTGTCCGCTGCAATATCTTTATTCTTTGCGAAGTCTATGCAATTTATGCGCTGTTGACGTCTCCGGACATCAATCAGTTTTCCTGTTCCTGGATCTTCTTGATGACTGTCAACTCCTGGATATAAATATGTTCCTGAATCAGTCGTACAGCCTCTTCCTTATTCTTCTCAATAATCGCATTCACGATCTTCTGATGTTCTTCCACCAGTCTGTCATGAGACTGTGTATCCTTCAGATATTCCAGACGATAACGATACATCTGTTCACGCAGGTTGTTCAGAATCTGGATCAAGCGTGCATTCTTAGTTGCTCTGAAAATAATATCATGGAAAGCCACATCCTTCTCAGCAATCGTAGTCAGGTCATCTTTGCCAAAAGATTCTTCGAAATCTTTGCATGCAAGGTTCAGATCATTGATATCCTCTTCTGTAATTCTGTCACAGGCAAGCTCAATAGCCAGTTTCTCCAAAGATGTACGCACTTCCAGTACATCGCGGAGATCCTTCTCTGTGATACGGGCAACTTCCGCACCCTTTCTCGGAATCATCACCACCAATCCTTCCAACTCCAGCTTACGGATGGCTTCACGGATCGGCGTACGACTGACACCCAGTTTATTCGCCAGTGCGATCTCCATCAGACGTTCTCCGGGTTCCAGTTCTCCTTTAAGAATCGCTCTTCTCAGTGTATTAAAGACAACATCTCTTAATGGGAGATATTCATCAATTGTCATTTCAAAGTCTTTCATCCTGCCTACCTCTTTCTCTTATTCTTACGTGTATCTTTGATTTTCTGATTAAACGGTCTGGTAAGATAAATCTGCCGTGCCAATCCGCTTGCTTTCATATCTTCACAGGCTTTCTTCGCCTTTTCTTCATCATCAAAAATGCCGAATACTGTCGGTCCGCTGCCGCTCATCAAAGCATTCACTGCACCGGATGCCATCATCTGTTTCTTGATCTCGTCAATGACCGGATGCTCAGGAACAGTCACGGTCTCAAGGACATTGGCCATACGGTCTGTCACTCCATAGAGATCTCCATCCGCCAGCGCAGTCACAATACCGTCAATATCCGGATGCATTGTCTGTTCATCCAGCTTCAGGTGTTCATAGACATGTCTGGTAGAAACACTGACTGATGGTTTTGCAATCAGGATCGGACAATCCTGAAGCGGTGATATCGGTGTAAGGATCTCTCCGATGCCCTCTGACAATGCAGTCTGTCTCATCAGACAATACGGGACATCTGCTCCGAGTTTCACACCAAGCTCTCTTAACTTCTTCTGATTCAGACGAAGTCCAAAAAGCTTATTCATACCATACAAAACAGCCGCACAGTCCGTACTGCCGCCTGCCATACCTGCAGCCACCGGTATATGCTTCTCAATCCGGATGATGACTCCCTGTTCCAGTCCAAACTGATCTATCATCACCTTTGCCGCCTTGTAGGCGATATTGCGCTCATCCGTCGGAAGAAAAGACAGGTTGCTCCTGACAAGGATTCCCGATTCCTGTGTCTTCTCTATATCAATCTGATCATAAAGTCTCAACATCTGCATGACCATTTTCACTTCATGATAGCCATCTTCTCTGCGCCTGACCACATCCAGTCCAAGATTGATCTTCGCTCTGGCTTTCAATCTGATTGTATCCATTGCAATTCCCCCGTATTCCACTTAAAGTTGGGAAATATCCCCATCTGTTGTACTTTTTTATGTATTGTGTATACAATATAATAATAAAATACAATCTCCGATTTTGCAACCCTTTTTTTTCAAATATGGACAATATTTTAAAAAGCCATATGTTTCATAATCAACAGACGATCTCCCTCTGACACATCCTCTTTTTCCAGATGATTGATCCTTTGAATTTCCTCTGCAGTTGTACAGAATTGCTTTCCCAGCAAAAACAGGGTATCTCCTTTTCTGACCACATAACCTGTCATATTCGGCAGGGATTCCACATAATCATCATCTGTCTCACTCTCTTCAATATCTGTCATCACTTTCTTTTCCCTGGTTTCCCACACAAGCGTATCCAGTCGTATAGTCATTTTGATTTCAGCGGTATCACCGTCCAACATCACCGCACTGATCTGATCCAGATACGGCTGCACCTCAAAATTCACGTCTGCAGGCAGTATGCCTGTTTCAGTTACACATGAAAAAGGCAACATTGCCGCTGCAATGTTAAGCGGAAGCCGATCATCTTCGTTCACATACAGAATATGCACATCCGCAACACCCTCCGCCCGGATACCGCCTTCTGTCACTTCCAGGCGATCCATCCGGATTTCCGCCCATGGATGACAAAGCTGAAGAATTCCTGAATGCTCTCCCGGCATACGCAGTCTGTCATACAGTTTGCACTCCGCCTGATTTCTGATGAGTACATGCTCCACAGCAGCCTCACGATAAACAGGTGTAAGCTTTGTTTTCAGACTGTAAACATCTGCCGCCAGATTCACCTGCTTTTCTTCGTAAGCCGTCATATCAATTTCCAGTACCATCTCAGCCATCACCGACCGCATCTCCCCATCCATGTCTGCTTTCATTTCCAGCGACTGCGAAATTTTATGTAAATGACTGCTGACGATCATGTCTTCTCTCATGCCGCTGCATGGAAGTTCCGCATACCACGGCAGTTCCGCCTCCGCATATTCAAAAGGATTCTCTTCATTTTCTCCGCTATAGAGAAAAAATACTGACAATTCTCCCCTCAGCAAAAGCTTTTCATCCTGAGGTCTGATATCCATTTTGCGGTTCTGTACTTCACCCCATATCATTTCAACCATATTGGCCTTATTTCCCGGCAGATTCACTTCCTCACGTATACGGATCGTATCCTTTTTGTGCACCGCAATCTGACTGACTGGCAATACCTCCATCCGCTGGCATCTGTTTGCATCCGATTCCGAAAATCCGCTCACTGCCGGGATTTCTTCTATTGCGAATGCCCGGACTTTGAGATTTAGAACAGAACGAACGCTAATCTTCCGACTGTGGATCATTGTCACACGAAGATCTTCCATCTCCCAGTCCGTTCGGATTCTTGCATCTTCTGTTACCCCATCCATATTGACAAGCTCTTCAAAAGGCAACTCTCCCTCCATATGGTCCAGTGTACAGCTCTGTCGGTCTTTCAGGTAGGCAATTCTCCAGAAAAGACTTCCTTTTACAATCATTTTATCCTGCATCACCTTCACATTCTGTATCTGGACTTCTCCGTTCTCAACAACCATTTTCTCCATATCTGCCTTATTGTCCGGGATATTATAGTCCTGGTCCAGGGTAATCTGCAGCGAAACTTCCGACCTAAAACGCATGGACTGCAACATTTCGTTCTCTGTCAACATAAAAAATCCCTCCTCACATCCATATCCTATTGATATGCCTGTAAGAAGGGATTTATTCGTTTTATATGAAATCTGTCATACCCATTAAAGGGTATTCGCCTACTTGCAGATCACTAGCTGCACATCCCGGGTCAGAACATCTGTGTAGCTGTAAGAAACCACTCTTTCAGCGTTATCTTCATCCGCATGAATTCTTACCGTAAATATGCTTGGATAGCTCTCCTGGATCACACCTTCGGCCACTGAGTATTTGTGACGGCCCTTATTCGCTCTCACACGTACTCTTCGCCCAATGTTGGCATCTACTGCTCTCCTAACATTCATAATATCCTTCTGCTGCAAATCCGTTCACCTCTTTCAAAGGACTTTCACTACTGTTTGGCAATACTGTATAAAACTCCTGTAATAATTTTAACTCTTTTTTCAACAAAAGTCAATTTGCACAGTTAAAAGACTTATTTTTCTCAATATACGTATATTTTTTGTGGATTTTCACGATTTTTTTAGCACATTATCCTTCTGTATATACAATTTTTTTCAAAATCTGACAGCATTTTACCTAGATAAAGCTTCACCTATATGTCAAAAATGACGGGAGCATCCATTGTTTCCATTTTAAGAACAATATACGGGAATGACACTGTACTCTCCGCTGTTTCTCCGTCAGTTCTGCTGTCCGTTCCCGGGCCCTCCAGGGTTGTGCTGACACAGACCGCATTCTCTCCCAAATACAGATCATTGACACGAATACTGAAACCGCCGCCTGACTGTCTGCCATAACCGACAATCAGATACATCTCCTCCCCATCTCTGTAAATCAATGTGAAGCTTTCTTCTTTTCGTTCATCAATATGCTTTTTCAATTCTTCACTGATATCCGCTGTGCTGACAACGGTAAAATCCAGATCCCGTACCTTTTTCTCCATATTGGTGTTTCCGGCGCATGCACATAATAAAAACGCCATGATCATACATATACTTATCCGCCACATTTTTTCAGCCATATCTCCCTCCGATGCACCTGTCAGGCTGTTCTATTCAGAAGTTTATGTAAAATGATGGTATTTTATTCACATCAGCTCTGATTTTATGCTATACTTGGCGTTGGACTATAATGAGGAGGTTTTTCATGAAATTTAAATATTATCTATCCTGTCTTTTCCTGTTTGTCATCCTGCTGACCGGATGCGGCCGGTCTTTTGACAGTCAGGGATATCTCACATCCATCATGGATGTCCTTTACAAAGGTGATTATACCGCCTATATGGATTTCACCGGTACCTCACGGACAGATGTCTCACTTTACAGAGATCAGTGGCTTTCCGAATCCACAGACGCATTCCTTACAGCTTTCGGTGCCGGACAGCCATCCGAAGAAACCACTGACCGTATATCCGGCCTTCTGACCCAGCTCTATGCCAACGCAAGCTACGAGGCCAGTACCGGAGCATCATCCGATGACGGCACCTTGTCCGTACAGCTGACTATCCGTCCGCTGAATATTCTCACCGACAACTATGACACGATCCAGACTTATGTGCATTCTTTCAATGAGAAAAATGCCTCCTTTGCCTATGCCAACCTGACAGAAGAAGCTTATTATGACACTTACCTTGATGGTATACTGACTATTCTTGAAAGTCATCTGGCAGACATGACCTTTGGCAAAGACACAACACTGGATATCACTTTAAGCAAAAACGATGGTGGCTTGTATACCATTTCTGAAGATACGCTGACAGAAATCCAGAATACGATCCTCCCATGGCCAGAGGCAGAAATGCAGCAATAAATCTACGAATGCAGTTCAGAAGTTTTTAGACTTCTGATCGCATTCTCTCTCAATCCACCTTTTATAAATCAACAAACTGAAACGCGCGAAATCAAAGACTACGAAAAGGGATTCAAAAAAGCTTATTCCTGTGCGGAATAACTTTTTTGAATCCCTTCTTTAAGTTCTGAATCGCGCGTTCTTTTACATCATTGAATCAATCATGGCAAGTACAGCCTGACCAAGTGCTTCTGACTTCTCATCCGCATCTGCCAGGGATGTTCCTTTGATACCATAATAGAATTTGATCTTCGGCTCTGTACCGGATGGTCGGACGCATAACCATGCATCATCTGTCATGTCATAATACAGAACATTGGATGACGGAAGACCTGTCGGCTTTGTCTCACCTGTGGCCAGATCAACAATCTCATCCTTCTTGTAATCTCTTCTGGATACAACCTTATAGCCGCCGATTTCTGCCGGTGGATTCTGGCGCAGTGCTTCGAGAATAGACTGAATCTTGGCAAGGCCTTCGATACCGGATAAGGAGATAGATTTGATATCGTCCTTATAGTAGCCATAGCGTTCATACATATCTACCATGGCATCCCAGAGATTCATACCCTTGGATTTATAATAAGCAGCTGCTTCACAAAGGGCCATTGTAGCTACAATCGCATCCTTATCACGGGCATGTGTGCCGATCAGACAGCCATAGCTTTCTTCAAAACCAAACAGATACGTACCGACACCTGTTGTCTCAAACTTCAGGATCTGCTGTCCGATATATTTAAAGCCTGTCAGGCATTCGATCAGATTCACATTGTAATACTTCGCAATGGCATCCGCCATGTTGGTTGTAACAATTGTCTTGATCAGTGCGCCGTCTTTCGGCAGTCTCTGTTTCTCCTTGATCTGGCTGATGGTGTAATCTGCCAGAAGACAGCCGGACATATTGCCTGTCAGCGTATGGTAAATACCTTCTCTGTCCTTCACTCTGACACCGAGACGGTCTGCATCAGGATCTGTTGCAAGAACAAGATCTGCATCTACTTTCTTCGCCAGCTCTAATCCAAGGACAAATGCCTCGTCTGATTCCGGATTCGGATAGCTGACTGTCGGGAATTCACCATCCGGCAGTTCCTGTTCCGGTACAACATAAACATTCTCGAAACCGATCTCCTTCATGATCCTTCTGGCCGGAATATTGCCTGTACCATGCAGCGGTGTGTATACAATCTTAATCTGATCTGCATATTCCTTGATGAGCTCCGGATTCTTCACCTGTTTCTTCAGCTGTGCGATATAAACATCATCCACATCGCTTCCGATCACCTGATATAATCCGGCGGCAATTGCCTGATCACGATTCATTGTCTTTACTTCGTTATAATCTGTGACAGCCTTCACCTCTGCCATAATTCCTGAATCATGCGGCGGTGTGATCTGTGCACCATCTGCCCAATAAACCTTGTAACCGTTGTATTCCGGCGGATTGTGGCTGGCTGTGATATTGATACCGGCTGTACAGCCAAGATGTCTGACTGCAAAAGATAATTCCGGCGTTGGTCTCAGTGCATCAAATATGTAAGCCTTGATGCCATTGGCTGCAAGACATAAGGCTGCTTCATTGGCAAATTCCGTGGACATTCTTCTGGAGTCAAATGCAATGGCAACGCCCTTGTCTGCCGCATTCTGCTTGATAATGTAATTGGCCAGACCCTGTGTTGTCTTGCGGACAACATAAACATTCATACGGTTGGTTCCGGCTCCAATAACACCTCTCAAACCTGCTGTACCAAACTCCAGGTCTGCATAGAAACGTTCCTTTATCTCATTCTCGTCATCCTTGATACTTAATAATTCCTGCTTGGTTGCTTCATCAAAATAAGGATTTGCAAGCCAGCTTTCGTAGACTTCTTTATACTCCATCGGAATGACCTCCCTTTATCTTTATTTGGTTTTATTATACTCCAGGATACCTAAAAAATAAAGGCATATTTGAATGTATTCAGAAAATCCTGCCTTTGCCCGCTTGTTTTCTTAAAATGGCAAAGCTTGTCATAATTGACGCCGGAAATCCAGCTTTTTCGTGAATTGTAATAACGATTTGATATTTTCCAAAACTTTTCCGGAAAAATCAGCATGGCATACAGAACTCTTTTTTCCTCTTCTGACAGTGTTCTGACAGACAGATACGTATCCATGATCATTTCTCCAAGAGAACTGTCCCAGTTGTTTTTTTCAAGAACCTTTCTCAGAAATTGATACAGATCTTTCACCTGGATATCATAATGCATTTTATCAAAATTCACCACTGCCGTATATTTTCGATTTAAGATCACCTGATGATAATTAAAATCTCCGTGACACAGTGTCCGCTCATCCAGCGCTTTCTTTCGCAGACCATCAAAGTCGAATTGATTTAATTCACTAAGGGCAGCATCTGCCTCTTTCATGCAATCACCATACAGCTGCATATACAATTTTTCAAAATCATTCCATTGTTTTTTCTGACGGATATAGCTGTAAATAGCTCTCAATTCTTTTCTCCTCTTCAGAAAAATCTGTCTGGTATCCTGGAAACTAAATTGTTCCACTCGATCCTCCGACAAGTCACACCGCCGCATCAACATATGCAAAACGGCCAGCTGCCGCACCGCTGCCAGGACATCCGCTGCATTTTTCACATCGCATTCACGCCCTTCAAACCAGTCTCTCACGGTGTACATCTGACCGTCTTTATTATTATTCAGATACTGCCCCTCTTTATTCGGCAGCAGCTGATCCACGTAATAATACCCTCTGTCGCGGATTGTATATTTGACCAGCTGTTCAAACTCCAGTCTCTGGGGTGACCGGTGATACGCCTTGACAATTTTCATTCCCTGGTCCGTGTCACAGATAAATGCACCTCTCCCACGACAAACCCGAGTTGTCTGAAACGTATAAGCATCCAGAACATCTTTGATTTTTTCTTCCACACACTCGCCCTCCCATACCCGCTGCAAATCGCTGACTACTTTTTAATCATATGTGAAGAATGGGGGAGGTATGCACTTGTTTTAAAACCGGGATTCAATTATAATTAAGAGTATCAGGATTCCTCCATTAAACAGGAGGAATAATTCAAGGAAGAAAACATTACAGGACTTAACCATCAAAGAGAAATCCTGTTTATACAAATGATACAGTATAGACAGGATTTCTGTTACATTAACTAACTAAAGAAACGATTCAAGATAAAATGCGACACCATCTTCGTTATTGGAACGGGTGACAGCCGAAGCGGCTTTCATGAGATTGGCTGTCGCATTTTGCATTGCAACACCGCATCCGGCATAGGATAAAAGCTCGATGTCGTTATCACTGTCGCCAAAGGCCATAACCTGTTCCGGGGTAATATGGAATTGTGCAGCCAGAGCCTGCAAGGCAGAGGCTTTGCTGACAGAGCCGGAGGCCATTTCTATGTAATAGCTTTCTGACGATGTGATGTAGAGATTCGAAATCTTGGACAGGACAGCGATCACCTTCTGCTTCTGCGTCTGATCAGGAACAATCATGTCGATGCCTTCAATTTCATCACAATGCTTCATCATAAAGTCCGGCATATCAGAAACCGGGGTTCGGGTTGTGCGGACATAATGATTCATGCGCTCGGGTACGCCGAAATCAGTCGGACAATCATAATAAGCCTGCATTGTATAAGCATGACCGCCGATAAAAACTTCAAAAGGAAAATGTGTATCCTGCATAATGGCAAGAACACTCATTACAACGCCGGGTTTCATATCATTGGCATAGATTCTGCGGCTGTCCGGCAATTCGAAGATGCTGGAGCCGTTGGAAGTAATGATATATTCTAACCCGCGAATATTCAGAACATCTTCTGGGATGGCTGATAATGCACGTCCGCTGGCAATGACAACATGAATACCTTTTTGGATGGCTTTTTCTAATACTTTTTTTGTATAAAGGCTCACTTTTCCCTGACTGTTCAAAGTGGTTCCATCTAAATCCAGAGCAATTAATCGTAAATCCATAATAATTCTCCTGCGAAAACAATATTGGTATACTTAAATCTGTTTATTCTCTCTCACTCTCATATTCATCTAATTGCATTTGGAAGCGAAAACGTGTACTCATTGTTGACCGTTCTTTTTCTATTGATTTTGAATCGTTTATCGCTTCTTGCTCCTGAAGCTCTTTCGATACAAATATTCCCCTATCCAAAATCTTCATAAACTCATCTACAACACGATCTACTTCTGCATGCGTTGTGTTTTCATCAAACAAGCCCCATCGAAGTCCCAAAAAGTTCGTTGCTCCCATAAGTGTATATGCTAACACTTCAAGATCAATATCAATCAATTCTCCTGATTTCTCGGCTACAGAAAGCCCTTTCATATATGATTTTGCAAAAGATATATAGTACTCATTAAATAATTCCCTGTCAATGTACAAGGACTCCCATATAATATGATACATATACTGATTCTGCAGTACAAATTCAAGCCACGCTTTAAGACCTACACGCTCTGCCTCTTTACGTGTCTTGCAATCCTTTATCGCTTTGCTCAGTGTCTTCCTGATCATATGACTGCATTTCAACAATAAATATTTATATAAATTATATTTCCCGTCAAAATATACATAAAATGTTCCTGCAGCAACACCGGCAAGACTAGTAATCTCATTAATAGAAGTATTATGATAACCCTTTTCATAAAACAACTGGACTGCCGCACTTAAGATATTATTTAATGTATTTTTTCCACGCTTTGTGCGCGGTAAATTAATTAATGTTTCCATTTCTTTTCCTTTCTTAAATATACCTGCTATTCATTTAATATACCTATTTTAAGGCAGAAATGCAATCATTTTTATTTATGAATGTATAAAACTTCCCGCACCATTAAAGATAAGTCTTTAATCCTGTGGGAAGTTTTAACGCTTAACTAGAAAATATTAAATTTGAGTTTGCTGTTGTTCATAAATCCAATAACAAGTGACGCAAACAATACAGGCTGCTCATACATTGAAGCATGACCACATTCAGGTATAATAACATAATGGCAATTTTCTAATTTCGAAACAATATACTGCTGTTCTTCAATCGGCGTCAAATAATCCTGCTGACATGAAACAACCAGTGCAGGCACCTTAATCTGCTCTATCTGATTCGACACATCATAATCCGATGAGCTATTTGTCAATCGCTCCATAGCTGAAATAAAATCTTTATTACCAAACACAGGTCTAAGCAATTCCCGCCTATTATTCATCCACTCATTATTTTTCTTATAAAATGACGGTGAATAAATTATAGGAATCGTTGTCAGATAATATGCATCCGGATCATATTCCGCTTTAATCCAACTGTTTCCGATATCTCCAAGCCATTCTCCTGTCCGTGCTGTTGTATTAAAAAGCATCAATTTTTCTACTTTTTCCTGATACTTAACAGCAAACCTAAGTGCAACTTCGCCACCATAGGAAATTCCCATAATAGAAGCCTTCTTAAGATTTAAATGCTTCATCAATGAATAAATAACTTCCACCTGAATTGCCTGAGAATATTCTACACAATCATCCATTCGCGCTGATCTTCCCTGATCGAGAAAATCAACTAAAATCAATCTATTGTGTGCACTAAACGGCTCAATAAACTCTGCCCAACTCATACAAGACATCATAATGCCATTCAGCAAAATCAGCGGCTCTCCCTTCCCATATTCTTCATAATAAATAGATTTATTACCAAACATAAAATTTGCCATTTTAGCTGCCTCCAATCACCTTATCTGCCTAATATCCCTACTCTTACAGCATCATCATGTAATTCTTCTCTAAATTTTGGATGTGCAATCGCAATCAACCGCTCCACACGTTCTCTGAGATCTGTGCCTCTCAATTCAGCTACACCGTATTCCGTTACAACGCGGTCAACATCATTACGTGATAATGAAACTGTTGCTCCTGCCATCAGCTGCGGTACAATCTTTGAAACTTCATGACGATTGCCGTCTTTATCTTTTACCATCGCTGTAGAATAAAGTGCAATAATACTTTTTCCATTCTTAGACATCTGTGCACCGATTGCTGTATCAGCCTGTCCGCCTGTTCCAGAAAACTGTCTGGATCCAAGAGATTCAGAAGCACACTGACCTGTTAAATCAACTTCAATTGTTGTATTAATTGAAACCTGATTATCATTTTGTGCAATAACATATGGATCATTAACCCACGCACCATCCATAATAGCAATAGACGGATTGTAATCCATAAACTCGTATAATTCTGGCTCTCCCATCGCAAAAGCTGCAACCATTTTACCTTTATTAATCTGTTTATACTTACCTGTAATAACTCCCATTTTGGCCAGCTTCATCATACCAGTTGTCAGCATCTCTGTATGAACCCCTAAATCATTTTTCGTTTTTAAGGCCTCCGCAACAGCATTTGGAATACCTCCTATCCCCAACTGAATACAAGAGCCATCAGGTACCATGTCCGCAATATACTTACCAATGACAGCATCTTTTTCACTAAAAGGTGCATCCGGCATCACCGGAGGCTGATAATCAACTTTAATCATATAATCAATATCTCTTACATGAAGCTGAACATCTCCTAATGTATATGGCATATTGGGATTGATTTCCAAAATAACAAGATCCGCCTTTTCGATCATTCGCATCTCATATGTATTCGATAAAGACAAGGATACATAGCCATGTTTATCCGGCATTGTCGCAGCCCCGATGTAAATATTCGGGAGAATATGATCCAGTCTTTTTCTGGCAGCGAGGTGCAAATGATTTGGTATAAATGCCATATTTCCATTTTTATGTGCTTTCCTAAGAACCGGCGCATAGAACCAGCCATCTACACGAAAAATATCCGCATACTGCTCTTCATAAATCTTTGACTCATGTGTCGGCAAGCAATTTGTAACCATTACATCCCTGACACCTCGCGCTGCTACTGTATGTAATTGACTCATAAAAACGCCTGCTTCTGATGCTCCTAAACCTGTAACAATAACATCCCCCGATTTAACTAATGCAAGTGCCTGTTCTATTGCAATAATTTTTGATTCGTAGTCCATAAAATTCCCTCCATATTTACTACTTTAGGGAACGGGACCGAAAATTCAGCCCGTCCCCTTTTCAATTATACTCTAAACATTTTTATTTACGTTCAGTTACTGAACATTAAAAAGTTCATCCATAGATTTCAGGCCATCAACTAATTCCCAACCTGTAGGCTGTGATGCATTGATTTTTGAAAGGTTCATAACCTGTGTACCGGCACGGAGACCATTCGCATAATCAATTGTACCACCAAAAGGATTCTGAAGAGGTTCTTCCTCAAGCGCTGCCATATAATTTGCCCATGTTACATCTTTTCCTTCTTCAGCAAGACGATTTAATCCTTCACAGAAGAATGCTGCTGCAATCCACCCAGTCTGTGCATATGCATTATCGGCATATTCTGCATCTGTCCATTCCTGATAAAGTGCCAGATTATCTGCTCTTTCATCATCATAAGATACCCAACCATTACCATACACATCAAACTTACCTGCAATATCTGTTGCAACCTGTTCGGAAATAGCAGGAGATACGTTAACATATGTTGTAATAGCAGGAACTGTCATACCCTGAGATGCCATTTCCTTAACAATTGTCGGCATAGTTGCCTGAATTGCACCAACAATAACAAAATCCACATTTGCATTCTTAATTGATGTAACAGCTGCAGAAACGTCTGCTGCACCTGCTGCAACCTGTTCAGACACATATTCAATACCAAGTTCTTCGCATTTTTCCTTTGCACCTGTCAACATATCTTTCCCTGCATCATCAGATGTATAGATAATTCCGATTTTCTTTGCATCAAATGTACCAATACCACGTGCTACCATGATCTGACCTTCTGTTGTGTAGATTGGCTGCACCGGGAACAAATTGTAACCATCTGCATTTGTTTCTGCATGTTCAGCATATAACTGACCAATACCTGTTGCGAAATAAACAGATGGAATACCATAACTCTTTAAATCATCAATTGTTGCCGCAACTACTGGTGTACCAAAATGACCAACAATGGCAAATACTTTTTCATCTTCCACCATTTCCTGAAGATAAGCTTTACCTTTTACAGGATCAAACTCATCATCCTTATGAACAAAAGTAATCTTTCTGCCATCAATACCACCTTGATCATTGATCATCTTAAAATAGCTTTCAATACCAGCAATAAATGGAACGCCTACTGGTGCATAAGCACCAGATACAGCTGCTGTATTGCCAACTTTAATCTCTGTATCTGTAACCCCCTGAACAGTATCATCAACCTCTGTTTTCGCCTCACCTTGAGTCTGACCAGATGCTGATGCATTATTACTACCTCCCGAATTACCTCCATTACCACATGCTGCCAATGATAAAATCATCCCCACCGCTAACACTGCTGCAAGCATTTTCTTTTTCATTTTTTTCATTGAAATACCTCCCTTTTATTTTATTATTTTGTTCCCAAATAAGCTTCAATCAGCCGTTCGTCTTTGATCAATACACCTGCATCTCCACTAATATTGATCTCACCCAATTCAAGTACATATCCATAATCCGCGATTTTCAGTGTTTGTAATGCATTCTGCTCTACGATTACAACTGTCGTTCCTTCTTTTTTTATTTCACCGATAATCTTAAAAATGTTTTGCACAATCAAAGGTGCTAGACCTAATGATGGTTCATCCAGCAATAATACCTTTGGATTTGACATCAATGCTCTGGCAATTGCCAGCATCTGTAGCTCACCACCTGACAATGTCCCCGCCTGCTGTTTACTGCGTTCTTTCAAAAGAGGAAAATGATGATAAACTCTTTCATAGCACTCATTAATCACTTTTTTATCTTTTAACGAAAAAGCGCCAACCTTTAAATTTTCTGCAACCGTTAAATCTCCAAATATCTGACGTCCTTCCGGAGACTGTGCAATACCAAGAGCTGCTATTTTCTCAGCATCCATATTAGTAATATCCTGATCATAAAACTTTATCTTTCCTGCAGCTGCTGGTACAAGTCCGGATACTGTTTGCAAAGTTGTTGTTTTACCTGCACCATTTGCCCCCAATAAAGCAACAACACTTCCCTCACAGACATCAATATTAATCCCCTTGATCGCCTCAATAGAACCATATCTTACTTTCAGTCCCTCGATAGATAATGCTACTTTTTTATTCATGGCTATTCCTCCTTCTCTCCCAGATAAGCCTCCTGAACCTGAGCATTTCCCTGTATTTCTGAAGGAGTTCCACATGCCAAAAATTTACCAAATGAAATAGCGCATATTCGATCACATATACTCATAACAAGACGCATGTCATGTTCTACAAGTAAAATTGTACATCCATATTTTTCTCGTACTTGATAAATATTATCTGCCAACTGTTGTGTCTCGACATCATTCAAACCAGCTGCCGGTTCATCCAGAATAATCAGCTTTGGATTGCACATTAATGTACGTGCCATTTCAACTTTTTTTCTAATACCATATGGCTGTCCCACAACAAGTGCATCTTTAAGTTCTGCGATTCCCATAAATCTGAGTACATCTTCCGCTTTTTCCCGCATCTGCTTTTCTTCTCTTCTCGCACGCGGCAATCGCAATGCCTGTTCAAATCCAGAGGCTTTAAAATCAATATGTCCGCCAATCAACACATTATCAATAATCGATAATTCCCCAACCAACTCAACATTCTGAAAAGTTCGAACCAGGCCTTTACGAATAATACTATGTACGGGTTGACCCACAAGATTTTCAACCTGGCCATCTTTATTTCTAAAGTAAACAGCCCCCGAACTCGGTTTATAAAACTGTGTAATACAGTTAAACGCTGTCGTCTTTCCTGCACCATTCGGTCCAATTAAACCAAAGATTTCTTTTTCCTTTATTGCAAAGGATAAATCATCTACCGCTTTTAAGCCGCCGAAGTGAATAGAAAGATTTTCCAGTCGTAATACTTCATCCTCTGCCAGTTTTGTCGTGTATTCAGCCATTATGCTTCACCTTCCTTCTTACTGCCTTTTACAAACAGTTTTTTTATATCACGGAAAATGTTAATTACACCTCCAGGATAGAACAGGATAACTACAATAATCAGTACACCTGAAAATACATAGGATAAGCCATTAATATCACCAATGACAGGAATTCGCTTTAACAACAAATCCGGAAGTGCATAAACAATCACTGCTCCCAAAAATGTACCGTACAGCGATCTCATACCTCCAACAACAATAATCGCTAAAATTGTTAATGACACAGGTAATGTCCACGTAGACGGATATACAAACTTAATAAAGTGAACATATAGCGCACCCGCCAATGATGCATACGCTGTCGCCAATGAAAACGCAATTAATCTGTATTTTAATAAAGAAACACCCATCGCCTGTGCAGCAACCTGACTCCCTCTCATTGCATGTAATGCACGTCCTAACTGCCCATTTGTCAAATTATGTGTCAGCATCATAAGCAGTACAAGCGCAACTACCAAAAGTACATATGTCTGTTTTTGATTCAAAACTATATTGCCCAATAATGCAGGATACTCAGCGCCTTTTCCTGAAAAACCACCTGTAATAGGCTCTAATTCATCAAAAGTTTTTCTAAGCACTTCAGATACACACAATGTCACAATGCCCAGATAAAGTCCTTCCATTCGAAGCGATGCCAGACCAATAAGCAATCCGAAAACAACCGGTATGATAATTGCTGCCAAAATTCCAACTTCCCATGGTAGTCCCAAATCCCCGGTTAAATAGGCACTAATATACGCTCCCAGTCCCATAAAACCAGCTGTACCAAGTGAAATTAATCCAGAATAACCTAATAAAAGATTTAATCCTAATGCAGCAATTGCATAAATAATCGTTCCGCCGATAATACCTACCCATGATGTCTTTAGTATTCCTGCATTTACCAAAACTGGCAATAAAGAAATAATAATACCAAAAATTATGTACTGAAGATAAGGATTTTTCAAAAACGATTTTTGTGTCGACCCCTTTTGCATATTTTGTTCCTCCCTATACTTTTTTCACAGTTTTTTTGCCAATCAGACCTACCGGTTTAAATACAATAAATATAATAACCAGTATATAAAGAATCTGTGTTCCCCAAACAGAAGAAACATAATATGATAACAAATTCGTTGCTATGGCAATAATGTCTGCCCCAATAACCGGCCCGTAAAAAGTTTGAAAACCACCTAATACACATGCAATAAATGCATTGACCTGAACGCTGTCCATTAAATTAACCGTAACAGATGTTGATGGTGCAATCATTGCACCTGACAATGTACCTAAAACAAGCGCTAATGCCCACGCAAACAATGTTACCCATTTTGTAGGCACACCCATTAATCTGGCTGTCTTTTCGCTGGATGCTGTCGTACGTATTGCCAGTCCCAGTTTTGTTTTCTGTAAAAGCAAGAATAAACCAATTGTTAAACCCAAGCCTAAAACAATATTCAATAAACTATTATAAGAAAGATTTGCACCGCCTACAGAAAAAGCGCCATTCTCTATAACCTTCGGCAATCTCATTGGATCTACTCCAAAAAGCATTGGTGTTATCCCTAAAAATACCATCATCAATCCCAACGTGATAATTTCTTTACCCGTTCCTGTTACATGCTTTGTTCTTCTGATGATAATAAAATCAACTAAAAATCCTACGCCTATTGCCGCAATAAGTCCAACCAGAATAGCCAATACAATCGGAAGTCCCATTTTATTAAACAGCACGGTTACAATATAAGCACCAAACATACCCATAACGCCCTGTCCAAAGTTGATCATAAAATTTGTCCGGAAAACAATGATAATACCTAACGTTGCCAGTGCATATATCGCTCCAGTTTCCAGACTTCTTAAAAGAAGCTGTATTAATGTGCTCAATTAGCATCCCCCCATCTAATGATATTTGCTGCCCATGTATAACCTATACCTGCGGCAATCATAGTCACTACTGTACCATCCTTCACCTTCCCCTCTTCTAACGCTAATTTCAAAGAAAGAATCTGATCAATCTGTCCTACATGCCCATAGTTTTCCAGGTAAATTGTTTGCTCCTCTGTTAAACCAAGTTCTTTTAACATACCATCATGCCCAGAGCGTTTAATGTGAAGAATATCCAGATATCCGATATCTTTACGAGTCATTCCCGATTTTCTAAGCGCCTGATCAATACAATTCATCCAATTTGGCATCGAAACACTGTTCAAAAGCCCTTTCATTTTTGATGCATCCATTAAACGAAGCATACCGAATTCTTTAATGTTATCTGCTGTAATTCTCTCCCGAAGGCCGCCAACCTCTGAACCACATGTGTGTACAACAGAACCATCACTCATGAGATGAGAGCCCAATAACAGGTTTCTATTATAATTTTTCCTCAATATAATTGCCCCGCCGCCTGCTGCAAGATTAAACATAAATGAAACGCCATTATCTGTATAATCAATAAAATCGCAGTTTCGATAACCACCAGCCACAAGAATTATATTACACTCGTCATCCGCAATTAAAATATCTTTTGCCATTTTCATTGCTGCAACTGCTGTGCAGCAACGATTCTGAACATCTACACACCATGCATTTTTTGCCCCAATACGATCCTGAATATAGCATGCAGATGTTGTCAATGGATATTCTTTCCATTCTTCACCAATACACAGGATCCCATCAATTTCAAGCGGATCAATTCCTGTATTTTTTAAGCAATCTAAAGCAGCTTTGGCACCCATTTCCTGAGTTCCATCTTCCACATCATCAAATGGCACTACTTTTTCTACGATACCAAGCTTTTTAACAACAGCCTCTTCTGACCAATTGCCCCCTGTTGCCTCAGAAACTTCTTTCGCTGTCATTCTTTTCTCTGGTAAATAAACCCCCACTCCAATAATTCCAACATTTGGAATTGTCATCATATTACCCATTACGTTACCTCCTTTTTCTTTTCACTACACTACCCCTATTTTTTATGTACTGGAAAGCCGCACGCACTAATACACCTTGCCCTATATATCAGCGCGTGCTAAATAAAGGAGAGACTCATTCGGCCGAAACATGACTGTTAATTCATCTTTCATTTTCACTACCACATTTTTAATAAAATAACAATTAATATTTCAGGAGGTACGCGGCTTAATAAAAATAATTTAACTTTTTTAAGATTACTGCGGCTATTTATAGCAGACAGCAATATACTATTAATAACTTTTTCATAAAGATGTTTTCTCCTCTAGTTGAAAAAACAATTGATATCGTTTTTCACGCAAAAAAGGTTCCGTAGAACTTTGTAATATAAATTCTACGGAACCTTTTTCTTTTATTTCGCATTTGTAAAATCAATTTTTTATTTACTTTCATTGTACAGAATGTCCTGCGCAACAGTGGTATAAAACAATCTCCGTATTCCCGCAGGCTCCCTTGTCTGCCCCAGAATCCACATCAGCTTCGTGACCACAGCCTCTGTTGTCATATCATAAGCTTCCAACACACTGTCGTACTGCTTCAAATGATGTCCCACCTGATAAATGGTCATGTCACTGCCCTCATTCGGCACCTGTGTTGTCATAACAATGGTCTTACCCTGATTGATGCCCCACTCAATCGCCTCACCGAAATGATAACGCTCACCCATTGGCAGACCGCCCACACCGAAACTCTCAATAATAATAGCATCATTACGTTCAAGGAAATACCTCAGATAGTCCCCGTCAATCCCCGGAATCAGCTTCAGCAGTCCGACTTTTTGGTCCATTTTGTGGTAAAATTCCGCAGTTGCAGCTTTTACCTGATGGATATACTGAATCTTACGGCCATCCTGAATCACTGCAAGACTTGGATAATTAATACTTGTAAAAGCCTGAAAACTCTTTGTCCGGACTTTTCTGGCTCTTGTTCCCAGAATAACTTTTCCGGAAAAGACAATCTGAACACCGCAGGCATCATCTGAGGATGCATAGATAAAACTATCCAAAAGATTGGCCCTTGCATCCGTAATCTCCATATCCACAGGTTTCTGTGAACCGGTCAGGACAATCGGTTTTGGTGAATGCTGCACCAGATAAGATAAAGCCGAAGCCGTATAAGCCATGGTATCTGTACCGTGGCAGATCACAAAGCCGTCGTATTTTTCATATTTTTATTCAATCGCATTGGCCATCATCATCCAATGTTCCATGGAAATGTTAGTGCTGTCCAGATTACACAACTGCAGTGTTTCCACTTCACAGATGTCCTTCAACGACGGAATGTAATGCAAAATATCCTGAGATGTCAGCTCCGGTGCCAGACCGTCTGCTGTTCCTTTTGACGCAATCGTACCGCCTGTTGCAATCATTAATATCTTTTTCAATTTTTATCCTCCTGCTTATCTTCCAATACCGCCTGTCTATCTTCCAATGCCGCCCGCTTTTCCAGACTGCGCACACAGAAAAAGAAAGCTGGTACAAGGAAACAATCCGCCAATACCCATGCCACCGGACTGGCAAAACAAACTGCCGGATATCCGAAAATTGGTACAAACACAAAGGCTACTACTGTTCGGCCAATCATCTCACACACGCCTGCAAGAATAGCCAGACGGCTGAATCCCATGCCCTGTATGGTAAATCTGAAAATATTCACCAATGCTAATGGGAAATAGAACGCAGAGTTACACAGCAGGAAAAGACGTGCCTGACTGATAATGACCTCCTCACTGGCATCCACAAAAAGTAATGCCAGATATTTACCAAAAAGCAGAATAAATATAAAGGCTGCAATACCATAAACAAGTCCCAGCAGCGTACAGGATTTTTCTCCCTGCTTCAGTCGGTCAAACTTGCCGGCTCCTACATTCTGCCCCGCATAGGTCGCCATGGTAGAACCCATCGCATCATACGGGCAGCACAGGAACATATTGATCTTGACTGCCGCTGCCACAGAAGCGACTGCCGCAGACCCCAATGAATTCACTGCCGCCTGGATAATGACACTTCCGATGGCTGTAATGGAATACTGCAGTCCCATAGGAATGCCCATGTTGCACAAATTCAGTATGCAAAGTTTATCCGGCTGCCATTCCTCTCTCTGAACATGCAGAATCGGAAATTTCTTCCAGATAACACCCAGACAGCAAAAACCTGATATGGCCTGTGCAATTACTGTCGCCCATGCAGCACCGGCCACGCCCATTTTCAGAACGATAATCGACAGCAAATCCAGTATAATATTCAGGATTGATGAAAAGATCAGCAGATACAGCGGTGTCTTGCTGTCTCCCAGTGAACGCATAATGCCTGAAAGGAGGTTATACATATAGGTTGCCGGTATACCGAGAAAAATAACAAATATATAGCTGTAGGAACCGTCAATAATATCCTCCGGCGTGTTCATCAGTTCAAGGATCTGGCGACAGAAAACACAGACCAATACAGCCATAACCACTGCAAATATGATGGACAGCCAGACACTGTTGGCAACGAACTTTCGCATACCATGCTCATCCCTGGCACCAAAACGCTGGGCCACAGGAATAGCAAAACCATTGCAGACCCCCATACAGAAACCAATGATCATAAAATTAATAGACCCGGTAGCTCCAACAGATGCCAGGGCGCTGACACCCAGAAACTTTCCGACAATGATCGTGTCCATCATATTGTAAAACTGCTGAAACAGCATACCAAACAAAAGCGGAATGCCGAAACCAAGAATCAGCTTCATCGGCGAACCCGTTGTTAAATCTTTTGTAGCATTTCTGCTCATCTTTATCCTCCCTGAAGTTCATTTAAATATCCATAATAAAACCCACACAAAATTCCAGTCAGCATACGCCGGCTGGAATTCCGAAAAACTTATCATCTCTGTGACTATTAACAGACAATCAGCTCATAATCTCTGCTTCCGAGGCCGATCTTATCTGCATGTTCCAAACATGACTGCCATTCTGATTCCGGTGTAGAATTAGTGAAATGATCATGATGATCCACAAAATCCGGTCGGCTCATGTTATCCGAAAGCTGGCTATTCGGCATCGGCTCTGCCTTCAGACAGGCATCTACGCAGGCCTGGTCAAGGGCCAGCGGGTCAAAAGAAGCAAACATACCGATATTCGGCAGAATCGGTACATCATTTTCTCCATGGCAATCACAGTTTGGTGAAACATCAATCACCAGAGAAATATGGAAATTCGGTCTTCCGTCAATAACAGCCTTCGTATATTCTGCCATCTTACAGTTCAAAATAGCATTGGCATTGCTGTTTCTGAATGTAATGGCATCAAAATTACATGCGCCGAGGCATCTGCTACAGCCTACACAATGCTCTGTATCTACAGTCATTTTCTTTGTTTCTGCATCGAATACAAGTCCGCCGTTGGCACATTCCTTCTGACAGCGCTTACAACCTACACATCTGCGTGATGAAATTGTCGGTATACCGTTGCTGTGCTGCTCCGTCTTTCCTGCTCTTGAACCGCAGCCCATACCGATATTCTTGATCGTACCGCCAAATCCTGTTGCTTCATGTCCCTTGAAATGTGTCAGACTGATAAAGACATCCGCATCCATCACCGCACGTCCGATCTTGGCTGCTTTGACGTATTCTCCGCCTTCTACCGGTACATCAATATCATCCGTGCCTTTAAGACCGTCAGCAATAATGATCGGACATCCTACTGTCAGCGGTGTAAAGCCGTTCTGCCATGCACATTCCATATGTTCAAGGGCATTCTTTCTGCTTCCCGGATACATGGTATTACAGTCTGTCAAAAACGGCTTGCCGCCCAAAGATTTCACCAGATCAGCCACTGCCCTGGCATAATTCGGTCGAAGAAAGCTCAAATTGCCCAATTCACCAAAATGCATTTTAATGGCTACAAACTTGCCGTCCATGTCCAACTGCTCAATACCTGCTTTTTTCAGCATTTTCTGCAGTTTTGTTGTTAAACCGTCACCATAAGCCTGTGTTCTGAAATCAGTAAAATAAACTTTAGCTTTTTCCATCTTCAAAGAATCTCCTTCATTGTATGTATCTTTATCTTCTATTGTTTTAACAATTATTGTAACTGTTTATTTACGTTTATCTCGTGATAGTATAACCTACCGCTTTCAAAAGTGAAATAGGCATCTTAACCAAAAGTATCCTATACATTCTTCACTTTTTAAGGTATGATAGATAAAAAGGAGGAATCAGCCATGTACACAACCGAATCCTACACAACATCCATCGCTGTCAGTGATTATAAAAAAAGATATATCGATATTCCCACTTTCACTGAATACTGCAAAGCCTGTCCCAATTATGACAGACTCTGGTCCTGTCCTTCCTACACCTTCGATGTGGAGGCTTTCTGGAATCAGTTTCAGACACTGGATCTATTTGCGGTCAAAATCCTCTATAATGATGACTATGCCGGAAAACAATTCTCGGAACACAAAATTGCCGATATTATGCGTCAATCCCTCCGATTACCGCTATTCACTCAGTTTATAGCCTCTTGGCGTCACCATTCTGCCATTGATGACTTTGGTTGTAGTGTTGCCGATAAATACTGTTGTAAACATATCTGCCTCATACTCTGCCAATTGCTGAAGCGTCATGACCTCAAAAAATTCTCCGTCTCTTCCAATCTGTCTGACAATACCGCAGACAGTTGCAGGAGAAGCATACTGCATGACAATCTGACAAGCCTTATTCAGATAATCCTTTCTCTTTTTGCTGGAAGGATTATAAAGACAGATAGCCATATCAGCACTTGCTGCAGCTGCCAGGCGCTTCTGGATCAATTCCCACGGTGTCATCAGATCACTGAGACTGATGACCGCAAAGTCGTGCATCAGCGGTGCACCAAGAACAGCACCCCCACTCAGGGCTGCTGTTACTCCGCTGACAATCTCTATGTCAACTCCCGGATAATCCTGACTGATCTCATAAATCAGACCCGACATGCCATATACACCGGCATCACCGGAACAGATCATGGCTGTATCCTTGCCTTTCATGACTTCTTCAAAAGCCATTCTGCAGCGTTTTTCTTCCTGGCGCATCGGCGTTGTCAGCATTTCTTTGCCGGCAAAATGATCCGCGATCAGATCCACATAAACCGTATACCCTACAATGATATCACATTTTTCCAGAACCTTTGCCGCACGAATCGTCATCTGCTCATATCCACCCGGACCGATTCCTACTACATATAATTTACTCAAATTTTAACCTCCTGCCCGCCCCTGCCGCTGCCAGGGTAATGCCGGGCATAATTTCTTTTTTGACCAAAAGCTCAGCTTTCCACGGTTGACTCAGACGATTTTGTCCCAATTCACGCTTTTCTTCATGAATCATATCGCCGGCCGCACAAAGCGCTGCCCGCTCACAGACGTTATCCACACCAACTTTACTTTTTACAAAATCAGAGGCTGTAAAATTACCTTCCTGTGCACGCAGCCTTTCTGCCGTAAATGTTACAAATGGCCAGTTGTTTTCCCGGCACACTTCTAAAATTCCCTGTTCATTGGCTTTTACATCTATGGAGGCCAGTCCTGCAATTGCCCTTTTGTCTATCTCATGTTCCTGGATAAAATGATTGATTGCCTCTTTAATTTTGGCAGCTTCCGTCCCTTTCCGGCACCCGATACCCATCCAAATCATCCCCTCCGGAAGCAGACAGAGTCCTTTCATATCAGGTTGCAGGAGATGATAATCAATCAGAATATCTGCTTTTTCTATATCCTTGGTTATACCCAGATATTTCGGAAGTTTGCCGTCATATGCCATCAATCCATCTATATACACCTGCTGGCACTCATGCTCGAGAATGGCGGCAGATATCTTTTTTGCCTTGACTCTGTCTGTTAAGATCAACCGGTTCTTCACTGCAAATACGTCCACTGCAAACAGCCCTTGAATATCTGTGGCTGTTGTGATCACGGGCAGTGCCTGCAAGTCTGCCGCTAACTGTCTGGCCAATCCATTGGCTCCTCCTACATGCCCGGAAAGTATCGGAACCACATACTGACCTTTCTCATCTACCACAAGAACTGCCGGATCAGTCAGTTTGTCCCTGACACATGGTGCAATACTGCGCACTGCAATAGCCGCCGCACCCACAAACACCAGGGCATCATATTGGTTAAACGCCGCCTTTGTCCATTCTGAAACACGACTTGAAACGACTGTCAATTCAGTTGGATCTGCCGCCCTTTTGCCTGTTTCCGGCATATCATCGAGCACTGTAGGACTTCTCCGACGAAGCGCCGTAAATTCCTCTGCATCATGTCCTTCCTTTTTCAAAGCGGCTGTAATTTGCCGATTGCAGATATTCCCATTCTGCGTAAAACTAATAACTGCTATTTTCATAACTATTCTGATGCATCACGGAATGCGGTTGTAAAAGAAGGATCATACAAAAGGGAGCGGTCATATTGCTCTCCGATGATATTTCCGACAATAATCAATGCGGTACTCATGATTTTCTCCCGCTCTGCTGTTTCTGCCAGCGTACCAACTGTACAGAGGAATCTTTTTTCCTCCGGCCATGTTGCTTTGTAGCAGATTGCTGCCGGTGTATCCGCTGCGTATCCACCCTCAAGCAATTCCTTCTGAAGCTTCGGAAGATGACCTGTACTTAAAAAAAGCACCATCGTCGCCTGATGCTTTGCCAGCTCAGGAATCGATTCCTTCTCCGGTACCGGTGTCCTTCCAGCTGTCCGACTGATAATAACGGTCTGTGATACTCCCGGCAATGTATATTCCAGTTCCAATGCTGATGCAGCACCACAGAAGGCACTGACCCCGGGACATATATCATATACAATATCCATCTGTTTCAAAGCATCCATCTGTTCACGAATGGCACCATAAAGACACGGATCTCCCGTGTGCAGGCGAACTGTCATTTTGCCGGCTGCTTCAGCCTTCTTCATTACATTCAGAACTTCCTCTAAAGTCATATGTGCACTGTTATAAACCGCACAATCTGCCTTTTTGGCATCCAGCAATGCAGGATTGACCAGCGAACCCGCATAAATAATCACATCCGCCTCCTGAAGGAGCTTCTGTCCTCTGACTGTTATCAAGTCCGGTGCTCCGGGACCGGCTCCCACAAAATGTATCATTTTTCTTCACCTCTCCCATCTTTTGCAATCACAAGCGTATAATATCCCGGCTGATCCGGCATACTATCCGGATTTATCCACACATGTTCATCCGGCATACCGCAGTTTTCCACCATTGCAGCCCACCCCTGATGCTTTTTTACACACTGCTTGACAAAGGGCATCTTCTTTCCTGCCTTCATAAGGATCTTAGTCCCGGAAAGCTGCATCGCCATTTCAATATCGTAGCTGGCTGGTATAACATGTATCTGCTCCTGCTTTTCTCCCAGAGAAACACCCAGTTTTGCTGCAGCAGCACAAAAAGAAGGAACCCCACTGATAATCTGTGTCTGATATCCCATCTGTGCCACCCGCTGATGAATATACATTGATGTGGCATAAACCGTAGGATCACCGATTGTCAAGAAGGCCGCATCCCGTCCCTCTTCCAGTATCTGTGCCACTTTCACGGCTCCTTCTTCATGGTTCCTTTCCAGTTTTTCTTTGTCTTTTGTCATCGGCATAACAAGACAGACGGCTTCCTTTTCATCTATTTCCGGCAAAATCTGTCTTGCGATCTGATAAGCCACACACTTTTGGCGGCTCTCCGCCGGCAAAACCAAAACAGGACATTTGCTGATTGTATGAACCGCTTTTAATGTCATCAATTCCGGATCCCCCGGACCCACACCTATACTGTACAGACAGCCGCTCACCATCTCATTTCCTCCTCATGCATTTCATTCAATTTCAAGTCTTTCCGGCGAGTTCTGCCAGCATAGTCGGTACATTCTCTGTTTGCCCCAGTAATCCATAGACATTGGAAAAAATAATAATCCCGGTTTCAACCCGGCTTCCCGCTCTCTTTTGTACATGTGCCTGGATTTTTCCAAGAATCAACTGCATTGTCTCTGACAGCAAACCACACCTCTGTAAAATTTCCATACCGGCATCTGTTGTCACCGCCTTCATCACCAGACGCAAAGTCTCTCCGTCAGCCCCTGCCACTGCCGCATAGGCTGTCAGGATCTCCATCCTGGCATCCGCCTGATGAGAATGGGTATTCATAATGCCGCCGGCAACTTTGATCAATTTGCCGATATGGCCCGCCAGAACAATGCCTGACGCACCTTCGCAAACAGCCAGATCAATACTGTCTCCGACAAAATTGCTGATTTTTATAACCTGCTCCGAGTGAATGTCACAAGCAGCTTTCAGATAATCCAAACCATAATTGCCCGGTGCCATGACAAGAATATCTTCTCCCTGCGCCCGATGCCGACGGATATCCACCGCGATCGTATCGATCAATGCTTTTTCACTCATCGGTTCAACGATGCCTGTTGTCCCCAAAACAGAAAGTCCGCCAACGATCCCCAACATGGGATTTAACGTTTTTTCCGCTGTTTCCCTGCCTTTTGGAATGGAAATCGTAACCATAAGTCCCTCTGTATAATGATACTGCCGACATACAGATTCCACCGCCTCCTGTATCATTTTTCTCGGAACTGAATTAATTGCCGCCTCACCAACAGGCTGATCAAGTCCCGGTTGTGTCACACGACCGACCCCTTCTCCGCCGTCTATACAAATTTCTCCTGAGGTATTTTTTTCTACAGCAGCACAGATCATCAGGCCATTCGTAATATCCGGATCATCACCGGCATCCTTGATCACGCCGCATTTTACACCCTTTTTCTGACGTTCCAGAGTTTCTGTTTCAAGCAGAATATTCTCTCCGCCCGGAAGGCATATTGCAACATCTCTGCATATTTCCCCGGTAAGCAATGTGACTGCAGCTGCTTTGGCTGCGGCTGCTGCACAAGTTCCCGTTGTATAACCGCATCTCAATTGCTTCTGTCCTTTGGTAATTGTTTTCTTTCTGTAATCGATCATGCTTTTTTACTTTTTGGCTTTGCCTTATGCGCTGTCGCTTTTTTCACCTTCGCAGGCTTTTTCTGTACGGAATATCCGAATTTGCCGATATAACGGCCCAAACCATAATACTGTCCATGTGAATAGACGATTGGCTTTGCCTTCACCAGTTCAAATTTGCCTTTCTCATCCATATAGGCTTCATCCGCATAAACACCTTTGACATTGGCGATAAACATATCATGACTGCCAAGTTCCTCTATCCTCACAACTTCACAGGCAATACATACTGGACTTTCTTTGATCATTGGTGCCCATGTAAGCATTCCCATCTCCGGTGTCAGATGCATCTCTTCAAATTTATTCAGATCCTTACCGGATTTCACACCGCAGTAGTCTGTTGCAAAAGCCAATGCTTCCGTGGTCAGATTAATATAAAATTCTCCTGTCTCCTCCAGCATATGATGAGAATATCTGTTTTTTCTTACAGATATATATACCATCGCCGGATCTGAACAAATGGTTCCTGTCCAGGCAACTGTCAATACATTGTAATTGCCTTCTTTGTCTCCGCAGGACACCAGAACAGCCGGTAAAGGATACAGCATATTTCCCGGTTTCCATAATTGTTTACTCATTTTTTTGCCTTTCTGTTGTATCTATCTAGGTTCGGCGATGTATTTTGATCAGGACTGGAAGGCCTGCATCAATGTAGGCACAACCTGCTTCTTACGCGAAACAACGCCTTCCATCATCACAGCATTGCCCTGAACCGGGCATCCGCTGTACTCAGCTACTTTTTGAAGTGCATCCGGTCCCACACAAAGTAGCATCGTTGATTCCTCCAAAATGTCTGTCAGCATAAAGAACAGCATATTCAAGCCTGTCTCCGTACGTACTTTCTCCATAAATTCTGTCATTCTGTCGATAATTCCCGCTAGCTCATCATGATCCATGGAACTGATCTGACCGACACCATAAGAAATATCACCGGATTTAAACTTCTTGAAATCCTGATATAAAATCTCTTCTGATGTCTTCTGGCTGAGATTGCTTCCTGCTGCGAACATCGCTTTCGCATGTGCTTCTGTCTCTATCCCTGCAATCTCCGCCAATTCTTCCGCAGCAATTTTATCAATGGCAGTACAGGTTGGGGAACGGTACAAAAGAGTATCGGAAATAATCGCTGAACACATCAGACCTGCTATTTTCTCCGGTATCTCTATCTTATTTTCCTTAAACATCATGTATATGATCGTCGCGGTGCAGCCCACCGGCTGATTTCTGAACATGATCGGACGAATAGTTTCCACAAAGCCAAGCTTGTGATGATCAATGATTTCCTCAATTTCTGCCTCATGCAGACCATCCACTGCCTGACCGATTTCATTGTGGTCTACCAGAATGACTTTCTTTTTATCCATTTCAAGAAGACTGTGACGTGTCATCATACCCACCAGTCTTCCCTCACTGTCAAGAACCGGATAATCTCTGTAACGCATTTTTGCCATAATGCCTCTGATATCTTCTGTATAATCGTCCGTTCTGAAATAAGTCAGATTATTCCTGATCATAAAATAGCCGATTGGAATACTCTGGTTCAAAAGTCTGGCGGTGATAAATGTATCATAGGCTGTACGAAGAATGATGCAGTTTTTCTCTTCTGCCAGCTGCAAAATAGATGGTGATACCTCACATCCGATACTGATGATCAGACATGCCGCCTGCATCTCAATCGCACAAAGCTGCGATTCATAACGATCACCCATAATCACCATATCACCAGCCTCAATGGATTCCTCCATGAGGTCAGGATTTGCGGCTGCAACAATGACCTTTCCGGTTGCTGTCTTATTCTCAATATCACCGGCCAGCACTTCCGCCTTCAGTGTTTCAACAATGTTACTGTATGAAGTCTTCGCATCAGCTAATGCTCTTCCGCCGGACACATCCATAATGGATTTAGCAATGTCCCCGATTGTCATCAGGCCTTCCAGGCCATCATTGTCATTGACAACCGTTAATGTGGATTCTCTCTTACTGCTGAGAAGTTCCCATGCCTTTTTTACTGACATATCTCTTGAAACCCGTTCAGCCTCCTTTAATCCACTGTCTTTGACCTGATTTCTGACGTTATCCACATATTCCGGTGCATCCATCCCGAACTTATCCAACACATACTGCGTTTCTGAATTCACTTCACCGGCACGTTTTGCTCTGTAACAATTCTTTCCGCTTACCTGATTCTTGAAGTATGCATAGGCAATCGCTGAGCAGATGGAGTCTGTATCCGGATTCTTGTGACCTATTACAAATATTTCTTTTTCCTTGCTCATTTTCACTTCCCCCTATGCCATCAGCATGCCCATCATGACAGGCACAAACTGTTTCTTTCGTGATACAACACCCTCAAGAAGTGCTTCACCGTCCACCGGTGTCTGATTAAAGCCCTGAGAAAGAATATTCTCGGCATCTGCACCTGCATAGATTACATAAGAATTCTCACTTAGAATATCTGTTAAAAGCAGAAACAGCATATCCATGTTCTCTTTTGTACGGGCACTCTCAAGAAACGGCTTCATCTTGTCTTTCAGTTTCTTCAGTTCTTCCACATTCATGGATGTAACCTGACCGACACCAAATGTTGTATCTCCTGATTTGAATTTCTTAAAATCCTGATATAAAATTTCCTCATTGGATTTTGATTTCAGGTCACTTCCGGCATCAAACATGGCCACCGCATGGGCTTCCAGATCCACTCCGGCAATCTCAGCCAGTTTCCCGGCTGCCAGTTTATCCAAGGGCGTGCATGTCGGTGAACGGAATAGTAATGTATCGGATATAATAGCTGAACATAACAAACCTGCAATAGTCTTTGAAATCTTTATATCATTTTCGATATACATCTGATAAATAATGGTTGCTGTGCATCCCACCGGCTGGTTTCTCACATTCACCGGTTTAATAGTCTCTATCGTTCCCAGTTTATGGTGATCTATAATTTCCACAATCTCTGTCTCTTCAATGCCATTGATCGCCTGATCTGCCTCATTGTGATCCACCAGGATAAACTGTTTCTTGTTCATATCGATGAGATTTCGTCTTGATATCATTCCTGCATAACAATCGTCTTCTGTCACCACAGGGAAATCTCGAATACGTTCTTTCATCATGATATCTTTGATATCATCAACATAGCTGTTTTCCTTGAATACAACCAGATTATCTTTTGTCATAAAGTAAGAAACAGGCAGGCTCTGATTGATCAGTCTTGCTACAGCATATGTATCATACGCCGTGCTAATGACTGCACAATCATTGTCTCCTGCAATTTTTCGAATTGTACGTGAAACAGGGGCACCATCGCACACGATAATCACTGAGGCATGCTGTTCCAATGCACAAAGCTGGGCTTCATAACGATTCCCGAGAATCACCACATCACCCTCATCAATATGTGCCCTGATAATCTCTGTATTGGCAGTGGAAATGACGACCTTCCCGGATGTTACATACTGATCGGCATTTCCTGCCAGCAATTCGCCTTCAACAGTATCAATAATATTCTCATAAGGTGTACGAGCCTGAGCCAAAATACAATTATCAAAAACAGCCATATAAGATTTTGCAATATCGCCTGTTGAAATCAGTCCCTCCAGATGGCCCTCTTTATCTGTGATAGCCAATGTTGCCTTTTTGACTGCACGCATGGTCTTCCATGCCTGTCTGAGGGAAATATTGCCGCTGACACTCTCTGTTTTGTTGTCAAAAATATCTTTGATCTGTGTCCGTGCATCTCTCATGTAAGTTGGTGCAGTTACATCAAATGCCTTCATCACATACCTTGTTTCCTGATTCAAATGTCCGGCACGAACCGCTTGATAAACGACCTGACCGGATATTTCCTCCATCATCTGTTTCTCAGCGATCTTATTCTTGAGATCTGCCAATGCCATTGCTGAACAGATCGAATCCGTATCCGGATTTTTATGTCCACTTATATAAATCGTTTTTTTCTTTTTATCTGTCATTTTTATATCTCCATTACTGCACTTGGCGCCCACTGATGATTCATCGGTAGCTCTAATCCTTCTATAATTTCTGCTAACTGTTCAGAGCTAACCTCCAAAATGCTACGCATTTCGTCGGTGTGGCGTATCCGCCAAATAAAATTTCAAAAACAGCCTTAAAAATGCAAGCATTTTATACCTGTTTTTTGAAATTTTGCTTGGCTCTGAACAGTTACAATTTCTGAAAAGTTCCGGCCTTTATTTTAGCAATTCCGTATATTGAACCGGTTTTCTGTAAATATAACGACCAAATCCAAGAGGAACCTGCAGCCTTTCATTTTCAACAACAACCTGTCCGCGCACCATTGTCATCACAGGCCATCCTTTAACTTTGATGCCTTCATACGGCGTATAATCAACATTTTCATGCAGAATATTCTTTGTGATCGTTACTTCCATATCCGGATTCATCAGAACAATATCCGCATCACTGCCGACGGCCAGAACACCTTTCTTCGGATACATACCGAATATTTTAGCTGGATTTGTACTTGTAACAGCAGCAAACTTATTCAGGCTCATTCTTCCTTTGGATACTCCCTCAGAAAAGACAATCGGCATTCTGGTCTCAACCCCGGGTGCACCATTCGGGCATTTTGTAAAATCATCTTTGCCATTCTGCTTATCACCATGATAATCAAAGCTGCAATGATCCGTTGCAATTACCTGCAAAGTACCGTCTTTGATGCCTTCCCAGATAGCTGCCTGATGTTCCTTGGCACGAAGCGGCGGACTTAAGATAAATTTCAGCCCTTCTTCAGGGTCATCATAACGGCTTTCATCCAACACAAGATACTGCGGACATGTTTCTCCAAAAACAGTATCTCCTTCTTTTCTCGCTTCTCTGATGAGATCAACGCTCTCTTTTGCAGAGACATGCACAATATAAAGCGGTGCCTTTCCGGCTGCTTTGGCCAATGCAATCATACGGTCTACCGCTTCTACCTCACAATACGGCGGTCTGGACTGCGGATGATATTTTGCCTCTTTCTTACCCTCGGAAACAAATTTGTCCCGAAGATAATGGATGATGGCATCATTTTCACAATGAACGGTAGTGATGCCTCCGATTTCTTTCAGCTTCTGCAATACTTTCAATGCATCGGCATCTTCCAGTTTATAATCATATGTCAGGTACATTTTAAAGCTGGAAACGCCATCTTCCATCATTACTTCTGTTTCTTTCAGAATATCTTCATTAATATCCTGGAACACACCGTGAATACCATAATCTGTCACACATTTGCCATTGGTATAACCCTTATAGACGCCTAGCTGGTGATGCAGATTACATCCTTTCGGACCAAATCCCATATGATCCACAATTGTTGTCGTACCGCCAAATGCTGCAGCAATTGTTCCTGTACTAAAATCATCTACAGATCGTATACCCACATCAATATTAAAATGTGTGTGCACATCAATTCCGCCCGGCAGTACCACCATTCCGGATGCGTCAATGACCTGTCCGCCATCTGCCTCCAGATCCTGTCCGATTGCCGCAATGACTTCATCCTCAATCAGCAAATCCCCCTGAATGACTTTGTCTTCCAATACGATTGTACCGTTTTTTATCAGTTTCTTCATTTGATCCTCCTAATATTTCACACCCATATGCATTCACAAAAAGAGCACAGAGAAATGTTCCCTGCGCCCTTTAGATGATTTATAATCTCTTTAATAAAGCTTCTGTCATATCCTCATAACCCGGCTTGCCCAGCAATGCAAACATATTCTTCTTGTAGCTTTCAACACCAGGCTGGTTAAATGGATTAACCCCAAGAATATAACCACTGACACCGCAGGCAAATTCATAGAAATAGAATAATTCACCAAGATAAAATTCATTCTGTGCCGGTATCTTCACCATCAGGTTCGGTACCTGTCCATCTGTATGTGCTAAAATCGTACCATTCATCGCACTCTTATTAATAAAGTCTACAGACTTGCCTGCCAGATAATTAAGTCCATCCAGATCTATTTCTTCTTTCTCTATAATGATTTCCGCTCCCGGATCCTCAACAGAAAGCACTGTCTCAAACATCAGACGTGAGCCATCCTGAATAAACTGTCCCATAGAATGCAGATCTGCAGTCAATGTCACAGATGCCGGGAAGATTCCCTTCAAATCCTTGCCTTCACTTTCTCCATATAACTGTTTCCACCATTCACCGATATACTGAACAGATGGCTCATAGCTGGCTGTGATCTCAATGCTCTTGCCTTTTCTCAGAAGAATATTTCTAACAGCAGCATACTGAAGTGCATCATTCTCTTCGAAAGCATTCTCAAGACAAATCTTTCTCATAGATGCAGCACCTGCCATCAACTGCTCAATATCCGCACCGCTGACTGCGATTGGAAGCAGACCCACTGCAGTAAGAACAGAAAAACGTCCGCCCACATCATCGGGAACGACAAAGGATTCATATCCTTCTTCTGTTGCAAGGCTCTTCAGTGCGCCTCTGGCTTTATCTGTGGTACAATAGATTCTCTTTGCTGCTTCTTCCTTGCCGTATTTTTCTTCGAGTATCTTCTTGAAAACACGGAAAGCAACTGCAGGTTCAGTTGTTGTGCCGGATTTGGAGATCATATTGATAGAGAAATCTCTGTCGCCGATCACATCCATCAGCCCTTTGATATATGCACTGCTTAAATTATTGCCGCAGTAATAAATCTCCGGTGTCTTTCTCATGGACTTTGGAATGATATTATAGAAATTATGTCCAAGGAATTCATTGGCAGCTCTTGCGCCAAGATATGAACCGCCGATGCCGATAACAATCAGAACATCTGAATCACTCTGGATCTTTGCAGCTGCCTTCTGAATACGTTCAAATTCTTCCTTGTCATAATCAACCGGAAGGTCGATCCATCCAAGGAAATCATTACCTTCACCCTCACGGCTCAGAAGCAATTTCTTCGCATCCTCTGTAATCCGTTTCATAGATGTTATCTCACCTTCACTAATATATCCGGCAGTCTTTGAATAATCAAATGTAACTCTGTTTGCCATTTTAATTCCTCCACTTTTATCTATATCTGATTTATTTTAGTCCTGCATTCATCATACCAAATCAGGCGCTGTTTATCAAGAATTTAACCCATTTTTTCAGCACAGGAACTCCTTGAGTACATCTTCAACAATCTTGGCATCCACTTCACTGTTGAACCGCTCTGATTCCATTCTTCGTACGGACTTAGAACGTATTCCTCCCCCCGGCCTCGATGCCGCAGTTTCTTTTAATGCCCGCGCATAATGATCCGGCGTCTCTATCTGCCTGCCATAGCCATACTCCCCATCCAGCTTGCTCTTCAGATAATTTTCAAGGTAATCGCAAATTGCATTCTCCGTAATGACTTTCAATCTCTGCACACTCAACAATTGGCCTGTCATCCACAACCCCAATGACAAAATAAGACTCACACCGATATCTGTAATCAAAGATGCTACCTGCATTGTTGTCTGATACTGATAAAGACCATTGATAAGGCCAACCATCAAAATTGCCCCCATCATCAACCTGCGGATTCCCGGCCAGCTGTAAAGAGACAGTAAACCTACTCTATGTAGTGCAAGATAACGCCTGACCAACGCATCTGCATTCACCGGACGCATACCTAACTTATAATAACTGCTGTATTTCTGCCGGATATAATGCAGCATCGGATAATCCGATGTGCCGCACAGCTGTGCCTCTTTTGCCAGTTTTCCATAAAATATCCGGCTCAATATACTGCCAATCATGCCGAATACTGTCATCCCCAACATGACATACAATGGCCATCCCTGTGAAATCATCCATTCTTTCATAATCAAGTGCCCCTTTCTTTATTATTTGCACTTAATTATAATCAATATCCTGTTCTTTGCCACTCTAAATTCTTCGAAGAAATATGACGGCTGATACTATATGATGCCCTATAGCATGACTTTCCTGTCGTCCGTTCTCATTTTAGCTCAGATTATGCTAAATCCTATGCCTGATCTGCCACTGTTCTAGGCAAGCTTGGCCGCTGCTGCTTCCACCAGTTTCACTGTATGCTCGATTGCTTTTGCCTCAAACTCAGAATAATCCATCTGTGCACTGCCATCTGCCTTGTCAGAAATCGCTCTGATGATAACAAATGGAATCTGATTCAGCCATGCGGTCTGCGCAATAGCTGCACCTTCCATCTCTGTGCAATATGGATCAAACATCTTAACCAGTCTTGCCTTGACATTGCCATCTGAAACAAACTGATCGCCGCTGACAACGCGGCCTTCAAATACACCGATTTCCGGATTCACTTCACGACATGTCTCTGCGATCAGGCTGCGCAGCTTCGCATCCGCCTCAAAAGTCTTCTTGCCCATCAAAGGAATCTCAGCCGGCTCATAGCCAAAGCCGGTTGCATCCATATCATGCTGAAGGGCATCTGTAGATACAACGATATCTCCAATATTGATTTCTGCTCTTAAACTGCCGGCCACACCTGTATTGATCACAGCCTCTACATCATAACAATCTGCAAGGATCTGCGTGCAAACAGCTGCGTTCACCTTGCCCACGCCACATTTAACAATCACAACATCCTTGCCCTTTAATGTTCCCACATGAAATTCCATAGAAGCCTTTATGTCAATTTTTTTCACTTCCATCTTTTCTTTCAGGATACTTACTTCCTGATCCATTGCTCCGATAATACCTAACATATTCTTATATAATCCTCCAAAATTTATCTTCTTCATAAAACTTTCAATCCTTATTTTACTATGAAAGCCACGGAAGTCAAGGGGACAATCCCCCCTCTCAAAAACTGCAAAGACTGCTTTGATTTTATGGCATTATCTGATATAATGCATTAGAAGCCAATTAAAAAATACATTAAATGATTAAAGAGAGGTCAATAACTATGAAATACGCTACAAGCAAAACATGTTCCCGTGAAATCGATTTTGAAGTTGAGAACAATATTGTAACAAGTTGTGAATTCGTTGGCGGATGCATGGGCAATACCCAGGGTGTCGCACGCCTCGTTGTCGGACGCAGCGTTGATGATGTTATCAAGACTCTTGAAGGCATCAATTGCGGCAATCGCGGCACATCATGTCCTGATCAGCTGGCCCAGGCGCTGAAAGCCTACAAAGCAAGTCACCAGGCATAATTCCATTTATTCATCATTGCAAAGGAGCCGTGAATCATGAAAAAAATAGTTTTAACGGGCGGTGGAACAGCCGGTCATGTGACGCCTAATATCGCGCTGATGCCTGAACTTAGAAAGCGCGGCTACGATATCTCCTATATCGGATCCTATGAAGGTATGGAGAAAGGTATGATCATTGAAACAGGTACACCTTACTATGGCATTGCCACCGGCAAGCTCCGCCGTTATTTTGATCTGAAGAACTTTACAGATCCTTTTCGTATCATCAAGGGTTATTTTGAAGCACGTTCCCGCCTAAAAAAGATTCATCCTGATGTTATTTTCTCCAAAGGCGGTTTCGTAGCTGTTCCGGTGGTACGTGCTGCACATGCTCTGAAGATTCCTGTCATCATCCATGAATCCGATATGACACCGGGATTAGCCAATAAGCTGTGTATCCCTGTTGCATCCAAAGTTTGCTGCAACTTCCCCGAAACGCTCAAATATCTGCCATCGGATAAAGCGGTTCTCTCAGGTTCTCCGATCCGAAGTGAGCTCTTTGAAGGCAATCGCCGGCGCGGACTGGACTTCTGCGGTTTTACTGATGATAAACCCGTCATTCTGATCATGGGCGGCAGTCTTGGCGCTGTCGCTGTCAATGAAGCCATCCGTGCCGTGTTGCCTGAATTATTAAAGGATTTCCAAATTATCCATCTGTGCGGCAAAGGCAAGACGGAGGAGAAACTGAATGATGTCACCGGTTATGTACAATATGAATTCATCAAAGAAGAACTTCGTGACCTGCTGGCTGCTGCCGATCTTATCATTTCCCGTGCAGGTGCCAATGCAATCTGCGAAATTCTCGCTCTTCGCAAGCCAAACATCCTCATTCCTCTCTCTGCTGCTGCCAGCAGAGGAGATCAGATCCTGAATGCAAAATCATTCCAGAAACAGGGATTCAGTATGCTCCTTCAGGAAGAAGACATCACCAACCAGAAGCTTCTTGATACCATTCATCAGGTTTACAAAGATCATGAGAAGTATCAGAAAGCTATGGCTGCCAGTCATCAGAATCAGGCGATTCCGATTATTGCCGATTTAATTGATCAGCTGGCATCTCATTAAACCAGTAACAACTTAAAGCAAAAGCACGACAAAGAATCTTTCTATGATTCATTTTCTCTGTCGTGCTTTTGCTTTAATTATAATAAGTTTTATTTTAATGCCTGTCCAATCTTTGCTGCCAGCTGAGCCTGCACTTCAGGATCAGATTCCTGCGGATTCCATCCGATCACCTGTCCATCATCTTTATATCTCGGAATAATGTGCATATGAAAATGGAACACAGTCTGTCCTGCTACTTCTCCATTATTCTGTACAATGTTCACCCCATCGCAGTTTAACGTTTCCTTCATCGCTGTGGCTACTTTCTTAGCAAGCACAATCAAATCTTTCAAAACATGCTCATCAATTTCAAAAATATTGGCATAATGCTGCTTTGGCAGTATTAATGCATGGCCTTTTGTTGCCGGTGAAAGATCCAGAATCACTCGCCTGCTATTTTACAAAAAATACAATCTTTATCTGTCATTTCGACTACCTCCTGCTGATCTTTTGTATATTTCATTTTCTTAATCTCCATTTTACCACGACTCCACAATCTTAACAGTCTTTTTTTGATTTTCTGTCACAAAAAAGTAAAAACAACCTTTTTAATAATTATAGGAGATGCTTATTTCACTATTCGTTTACAAAGGAGGTTACATAATGACCCATTATACACCCAACAGCAGCGCTTCCCTGCGCCATGAAATCAACAATTCTCTGACTCTGCTTTCAAGCAGACTCCAACTGCTTGCCTCTAAACATACATTTTTAAAGAAAGATCCTGATTTCATAGAAATTCGAAATGATCTTTCCAATATTCAGCGTCTGCTGAGCTATGACCGTACATCTCATCAGCCTCAGCTTATTCCCTGCCGCATACAGCCGCTGCTTGATGAACTCTATGCATCTTTTCTTCCGGTGTTCCACTCTCAGAAAGTAGAACTTTTTCTTCATATCGAACCGGATCTGCCCTTAATTCGCGCTGATCTTCCGCTGATTCGTCAGGCAATGATCAACCTGTTAAAAAATGCCTCTGAAGCCGCCCGCCCCGGCGGCCATGTCACACTTTCTGCCTCTTTCAACAGCACACATATCATTCTTTCTGTCAGTGATGACGGAACAGGTATGACCCCTGAACAGCAGGCTCACATTTTTGAACCCTTTGTCTCCTACAAAAAAGGCGGTACCGGGCTCGGACTAGCTATTGTTCAATCTATCATCTCTGCTCACCATGGACATTTGTCCCTGGAGACATCACCAGGTCACGGCTGTACCTTTCGAATTCTGCTTCCAGTATCTCTTTCTCCTGTAGAGAAGTCCGCCAAGTAATGCACCGATTAAAAATCCGCTGATATGCGCCATATTGTCAATCCCTGCACTTGTTACACCATGATAAATGGAAAATCCCGCAAAAAACATCAACTGCCGACTGCTGAGATCTTCCAGCTGACCTCTGTTTTTTATGACAATAACAAGCAAAGCCCCAACAACACCGAAAATTGCGCCGGAAGCACCGCCGGAAACACTATATTCATCTTTAAACATACTCCAGACTGCTGAAACAGCACTCGAGCCAATACCTGCCGCCAGATAAAGGACCAAATATTTCACCTTACCAAGTGCACGCTCCAGATTGTCTCCGATATATGCCAGAACCAGCATATTATTAAATAAATGGCTGATGCCAAAATGAATAAACGTACATGTCAGCAGTCTGTAATACTCATGTTCCTCAATAACTGACGGCCAGAAATTTGCCCCATGATGATACATAAATTGAACATCCGTCGTATCTCCAAGAAAAGTCAAAACCGCAAACACGACAACATTGATAACAATGATGATTGTATTCACCGGCGACATCTGCCACAGCCCATTTCTCCTGTTCCCGCTATAATATTGCTGCATCTTCTCCTCCAAAAAATTTAAAACTTGATTTTATTTCAGATATAGAAGCATCATACCATATTCAGGGAATATTGTCGAATGAGTGGTGACCGAATTTTTCTTTTTTACGGATCAGCCAGACAGCAGCCAGACTAAAACATGCAAGCCCCGCCAACAGAACAAAATAATCCGATAATTTTTCTGTCCCGCCGGTCATTGGCAAAACAAAACCGCCTGAATTGCCAATTTCATAGACTCTGTCGTACACTTTATAAACCTTTGCCTTTTCATCATAAACGCATTGCATCTTATCTATTTTTCCGCTTTTTATTTCTTCCTCCGTCAATTCAAGGGGCAGCAGAATATCTGCCGGCTCCTTTAAAAGCTGCTGTCCATCCGTTGTTTTTATTTCTATCAGCTGATACCTTCCAGGCAAAAGATGATCGAAAATCAACTTTCCCTTTTGATCCGTCTTCCCTTCTGCGATCTGATTTTGATCTTCATCCAGCAATGCAAACCATACACCTGATAATGGCTGTCTGACTGCATCTGATTTGATGATCTGAATGCTGCATGGATATAATTTATTATAGACTTTCCAGACAGGATTTTTATAGCTTATACCATCCATCCCCATCAGTACTGCCTCTCCGTTGTCGTCTTTAACTTCTATTACAGTCGCTTCTGTCGGTTTTTCTGATATGATTCTGCCTTCATTGTCCGTCACATACCCCTCCAGCTTATAATCCGACGCCGGTGCCGTCTCCCTGATCATCACTGTCCCTAATGGCATCACATTGCTGCCATTCTTGTCCATAAACAGAGGATCACTCTTTGCTTTTATGAGATTTTCCTCTTTCAGAGATGTGTGGTACATGATTTTTCCCTCTGATATGCTCTCAGTTACCTGTACCACCCAGCTTCTGGCAGGTTTCTTTTTATCCATATCAACAGCTCCATATTCCGGATAAAAATCAATCGTAAATTCTGTTCCTGTCAACGGAAAACGTTTCGGATCGCTGATTTCATCTGCCGCCAGCTTTTCAACCTGCCAAATCAAAGAGCTGAAAACCGGAACATCTGTCAATTCCAGCATTTTTTCATCTCCTCGAAGCACCCTGGTCTCATATATATTCTCATCCAGCTTATAGCCCTTCGGTCTTTTTGTCTCTTTTACATAGTAAGTTCCTTCTCTCAGCTCCGCCAGTACATTAGTATTACCGTTTTGATCAGTGACTAATTTTCCCACAGATTTGGTGCATGCTTCATCTTCATATACACCATATTCAGCCCCTTCCAGACTATAACACTCATTTCCTTCTGTCAGTTCCGGATTCGATGATTTCTTGAATAATTTTAAACTGCCTGTATTTTCTGTATTCTTAAAAATATACTGCCAATGATACTCATCCGAACATTTCTCCTGAACACTTCCTTCATATCCATTGACTTTCTTTTCTTCCATCGTGTAAAAAATACGATTACCGGACGCATCAAATGCAGGAAGATTACTAACCGCTGTTTTCCAGTTGTTCTTTTCATTCAACGTGATTGTTTGAACCAGCGATGCCTTTTCATGCTTTTTAGAACCCCGATAAAGTTTAAGTTCTATCTGCTCCGGCCTTTTTTGATTTTTATTATGATTGTCCTCCCATACTTTTTCAGCAGAAACCTGAGACAAAGCGGTGGTTATCTTCAGATAGCCTGTCAATATCGAAATATTCGGTTCCGCATACGTCCCGATCTGCTGATAACTTTTGTCATCCTGATCTGACCAGATGGTAATTGCTGTCTCCGGCTGAAAACTTTGTTTCTCGATTTTCAATGTCACTGCCTGATTCAAGGGTACCGATGAGGTCAATACCATTTGATTGCCGTTTTTCTGGACTTTTAACCCATCCGGTGCACCTGATATACTGCATTCTGACAATATATGATTTTCATCTGTAATCACCAGACGATACTGTTTTTTACTAAAGTCATACCCCATATTTTTTGTCTGGGCCTTTGATGCGTCGGGATTAACAAATGACGGCATCTGATCATGTTTCTGCATGGCTGCATACAACTGATTAAAATAGCTGTATGAACTTCCCGACGGACTTTGATCAGATTTTGCACAAATTGTCTTTGCTACACTGACAGCCTTTGATTGAATTATAAAGGAACAGTTATTTTTGTCATACGTATACCAACCTTTTTCTATAATCCATACCATCACCTGTGTTGCCGTATATTTTCCTTTATCCGCATCATCCGGAACTGTATCATCATCCGGCGTCCATCCGTCAAACTTGAAGCCATTATACAGTGCCAGTCCGGTTAACTCTTTCTTCTCAGTATCAGTCAGATAGGATTCCACATCTGCATAATTATGACCACCCTGCAGATTGGCATTGTGATGGATGCAATATGCCGTTTTCCAGTTTTTTCCTGTCTTAAGCATAATAATTCCCAGATGATCCAGATTTCGTCCATCTTCCAGAATATCTCCAAAGTCTGCTCCCCCGTGAATGGCCCAATAGGTATAATTAATCTTCCCTGCTGCAACTCTCGCATAAGGTGACACACCATCTTCATAAAATGTTTCCCCATCATACACATAAATTTCATCATCCAGGCCGGCACTGTCTGTTTCTACCAAAACATTTTCATCCTCTGATGTCACAGACTCACTCTGTGCATCCTGTACTGTGGAGGCTATTACTGCATGAGTCCCCACTCCCACAAACAATCCCAACAGCAAAACCACAGCTAATACCTTCTCCATTTTCAATTTTCATCACCCTCTGCCTTATATCTCCTTCTCCGACTTTTGAAACCAGGCACAATGATGACCAGCAATATAACAGCTGCACACCATAGCCTGAATGCTCTCTCACGCTGTATATCCTGTTTTGAAGACGGATAGATCCGGCCATCCGATGCAGCGATATAATCGATCTGCTTCTCTTCCCGACTTTTATTCTCTTCACGACACTGTCCATCTTCTGTTCTTATGCAGTAAACCAGATATCTGTATCTTCCGTGAGATCCATAAGGATGACACGTCAATAATGTCAGCATATCCTTCCCCGACTGTATTCTGACCGCTTCAAAATTGTCCGGATCCACAATATCAATTTTGGTTACCCGATACTGAAGCTTCTCCCACTGATTGGTTATATAAATGACATCTCCCTCAACCAGGTTCTCTATCTCTTTAAAGAATGTTTTTCTCTGGTTATACCCCCTGTGCCCTGCCAATACACAATTTGTATTATCTCCTCCTATGGGCATAGAGGATCCGCTCATAACCGCAACTCCCTCTGACATATGTTCTGTTGTTGCACCAAAATAAATAGGAAACACCTGATTTAAAGCCGGCACATCGACATATCCGATCACCTTTTCCGATAGATCCTCCATTCCAAAGGAACCATCGATATCGTCCCATGGATCATTCATCACCGTCTGTTTATCTTCAAAAATAAACTGATTATAGGCCAGCATTCTCTGATAAAGCATATCTTCAGTTTTGTCCTCATAAACATTCTGCTGCTCATCATACATCTTAAGTGTCGCCTTTGTCCTGATCTGATAGTACTCCTGAACAATCTCCGGCGACATAAATGTGATGCACCCAATGATCACAAGCGTCACCCCTATGATTTTGCGTATGTCCAATACCAACAGTACAATCAGACAAACTGCAAACATGCCGCCTGCAAGCAGTGCTCTGCCATAAGCACTTCTCCATCTGGAATTCAAAGTCACCGGAGTCTTTGACAATTCCTTCTGATACTGCGGTTCGCTAAATGGTATGCGCTTTCCATGCACAAACAAACGATGAGTATTGATGCCATACGGTGTACAAGTTACAATCGTTACAAGATCTTTGTCCTTCTCAATCCGAAGCTGCTCTGTATCCTCCGGCAAAACAACACTTGTTGCATAAACCTCATAGGCAAGCTGTCTGCCCAGGACATAGATATAAAACACATCGCCCTCTTTCATCTCCGTCAGATCTGACAAAAGCTTTACCTGACTTAAGCCTGTATGTCCCGTCAAAACAGCATGTGTTCCCTTTCCTCCCACAGGGAGGGATGACCCTTTTAAATGGCCCACCCCTCTCTCCAGATCACCGGCGGATGTCCCCTGATAAACCGGCAGCTTCACACCAATTGTCGGTATCTCCACATATCCTATAATCCCTGAATCATCCACCTGAAGCAGCGATTCATAAACAGGTTGTTCCTCCGTCCCCTCTGTGTTCGCAAAAGGATCTGTCAGCTGCATCTGAGACTTCTGCAAATAGCTGTTATATTCCTCTGCCTGTTCCAGCATCCTTTGATATTGCTGATCCACCGTTTTGTTTATACACTCTTTGTAAGCCATAATCTCTGAATCTACTCTGTTTTCAAAGAAATATTCACTGATATAGGGATACAGCATCAGCACGATACCCGCAATGACCACAATCATCGGAATCACTGCCCTGACTTTTTTCCGAAATTTACTCATTTCTCTATATCAGACATCTTTTCTTCTTTTTCTTGTTAATGTCAAACCGACTGCCACAGCTGCTGCTCCTAAAATCGTAGCAAAGTACAGGCCTCTTCCGCCTGTCTGCGGCAGCAGGAAGGATTTGTTGTTCAGAATACTGATGTCCACCCGTGCATTAGCCGAACCTGTCATTTCACTCATTGATGAATCGATACCATCCACCTTGGCAGCCGCGCTTACTTTCTCACCTTCATACAGACCTGTTTTTCCAATGGTACGGCCATTGGCTGTCTCAACCTGCTGGGTACCTTTGCTTTCTGATACATTTGCTCCCGTTGCATCTGCAATACCGCCTGCATAACGCTGATTGATGGCTCTGCCCGCTTCTGTATCCGCTTCAAGTCCCGTTGTACCGGCCACTGAAGGAATAATCGTCTCTGTGGTACTGGTAATTTCAATGGTAACGGAATCCTTCAATAAACTATAGCCATTGTCTGTTGCGATTTCTGTCAGCTGATAGATATCCCCCTCAATACCGTTCACCGTTAATATACCCTTTGACGATGGTCTGAAGATAGCCGCTTCTTCCTTCTCTGCAGTCTTTCCTGTGACATAATAAACACCCTGCTCGGCCTCTTTGGCAGTCACATAGCAATCATCTGTTTTGTTGTAAAGTCTGAACTGGACCTTGGCTGCATCTCCCTTCTCATCAGAAAAAATCTTCTTCAGATTTAATCCGAAGGTATAAACCACGCATTTGTCCTCCAATGTATTACTAAAATTCTGAGATGTACGTCTCCATGTCAGAGCCGCATCGTTTGGATTGCCGCTGTCACCCAGGACCGCTGTCGCATCAGAATTGACTTTAACAGTGTAATACACGACCATGTAGTAATCTGAAAATCCATTCTGACTGTCATTAATGGCTGCCAGTCCCTGATCCGTGAGATCCACATCCATGATCGTATCACCTGTTTTTGTATCTTTTCGATAATTCTGAGAAAACATATCTCCGGTCCATACCGCATCCGCTTTCTTTAATAAATTACTTTTTGCCGCTTCTGCATCATGGTACAGGGCGATTTTCACATCCTGATTATAGGTTAACCCTTTGGACAGCACATCTCTGAAGGAATATTCTGTCAGCCATGTTGCCCGGCTTGTGATATGCGGCAGCTTAGAGATCAGGATATAATCCAGTACATCACCTTCAGATACAGATTCTGTTGAATTGTACAGAGCATCTCCGCCATTATTCTGCGACTGTCTCACAAGCTTATCCAATGTGGGATTGCCCGACTGATTCTTTGGATAACAGGTCATGTCATACAACCACTTCTGTCCGCCTTCCTCACTGTTCCAATTCCCGCTCTGATTGGTAAAGGGCAGCGAAACGAACCATGGATTGCAGGATGCCACAATCTGTTCAGGTACCTTTGTCTCCACCAACAGGTATAATCCTACCGACAGATCTGCAGCAGATGTATGACCGTTTTTGTCTGTCATTGTCATCGCAACTGCCTGCTCTGAAGAAGCTGCATACGCTTCCAATTCACTTTTCATCTTCACGTCATCTCTATCAAGAGCCATTTTCAATGCATCACTTAACTGCTGGCTTGTATAATGCCATACACCGGTGTGCTCACATGGATTGGCATTCTTCGGATCCTTCATATCCACCGCATCCGCTGTCCCTAGCTGCAGTAACCCTCTTAAATCCTCCGGTATCTCATAGACTACTTTCACCGTTTTCCCGCCATCATAACTGTAAGTTTCAATATCGCCGCAGCGCAGATAGGTAAATTCAACACCCTCTACAGCATAAGGCGCCATTTTCTGCTGAAGGGTATCATCTGCCTCTCCTGTTGCCGTATGTTCCCCCTCGGTATAGGCACCTGCTGCCTCTGCTGCTGTCATATCATATTTATAAATGGACAGCGACCCTTTTTTCGCCGTATCAATAACATCTCCATTCTCCAACGCATCCCGCTCCGCTGACTTCATATCTCCCGCTGACTGTGCAAAGACCGATGTTGTACAGGACAAACAGATCAATCCCGCAAGTAATGATGTTCCCATTGTTTTTATAAAATTTTTTCCCATTCTTATACCTCTTGCTCCCAAAATTTTCAACACATATCCCTTTACTGACAATACATAAAACGGACACTTGCAAATTCTATTATATCTTCTGCCATCAGACGCCTTTGCTCATCATCTTCCAGAAACTCCCCATTCACCTTTGTTCCATTGGTAGAATGAAGATCCATCAGATAAACACCGTCCGATCTCTTTTCAAATACAGCATGCTTTCTGCTGATTCCCTCCACAGAAATTGTATGCTGCCCCCTCTCCTTCGCACTCCCGACAGTACATGGAAACTCCGTTAATATCAAATCCGGTGCCGCATGTTTGTTCATGCTGATCAGACGGACACTGCCCTCTGTTCCAGACAATACAACTGTTTTCTCCTCTGTAAAACAACTTTCTTTTTCTGCCTCAACATCTCTGTAGTTATAGACATTTTGCTTATAAGCTTTTACTTTTGGTTTTTCTTTCGATTTTTGAATACTGCCCTTTTTCCTTCTTAACGCTGAATATATGTAATAAATAACAGTGACCAGAACAATCACTGCCGCCAGACCACCGGCAGCATACTCCGGAGGGATTGCTGCCCCCGCATAACCTAACAATTTTTCGATCAGTCCGACTTTATATCCGCCGGCAATCATCAGCAGAAAACCTGCTGCCGCAACGATAAACCATTTACCGGGCTCCTGTTCCTTCTCAGACACTGTTTCCTTCTTTTTTTCCCGTTTTTCCTTCTTTTCTTTTTTATCTTTTTTCTCTTTTCCCTGACTGGTATCGATCTGAATAACAAACGGATCCTGCTCTACAGTTTGCTCAACCGCCTTCGTCTCAACGCTCTCCTTTCTGATTTCTCTTGCTTGCAGCTTCTGCACCTTCTTCGATTCAAACTTCTGAAGATGTACCGGCAAAAAATCCGGCCGCTGAACAATCTTATAAAAATCATAAACAAGCAGCACACCTTCACGGTCTGTATGATCCGCATTCTCCAGAAGCCAGGATGCCAGAAGCTTTAACTGCGTGTTAAAATTTTCTTTTCTCCCGGGAATGCAGGCTGCAGACAACGTATTTTCAGCCATATCCATGTACAGATATTCAGCTTCCAATAAGACGGCATCCGGATCCAAAAGATATTCTTCCATAGTCCGGTACAACTCCAAAATAAATACAATCAGCTGTTTCACTGCCTCCTGTCCCACCGACTGATGTTCCACATAGCTTTTAAATTCAATTTTACCGCTGACATCATAGTAGTATTTTTTCTGCTCATTTAATTGCTGTTCATGAAAGGGCAAAAGTGCAGAGGAATGCTGATTGGCCAACAATTTTTCTGTATCCTCCACGCCCTCTCCCAGAGAACCGTCTATCACCATATACGTCCGAAAAGCATCTCTGCTATACGATACATCCATCTGATTCTATTTCTTCCCCTTCCTCAAAATCACTGTCACCAGCCTATCCTGAGTATAATTGACCCGCACCGCACACATCTCCTTCTCTAACTGCCATTTTCCCCCTGTCACCATTTCCGCTCCCCTTGTTTTCATTGAGCCTGATACAGATACATTGACGCGCTTTCTGCTTCCAAGTACATCCAGCGCATTTGTCAGCCACTTTCCATCTGTCTTTTTCTCATGAAATCCAACCATGAAAACCGGCGGCCTGCCCTTTATTTCTTTTTCCCATGCTGTGCTTTCTGCCTGCCTCAAACTGTAGCTTTGCAGAACAGCCCGGTCATGAAGGAAAAAGCACAAATAAATAACAGCTGCCAGGATAAAAATAACCATAGGCACAACAACCGCTGCTTCAACCGTCATGCTTCCCTTATATTGTCTGTTCACCGCATCACCTTCCCGTAAAACCAGGAAATCTTTCCTATTTACCAGTAGTTCATCAAATAGGCTACAGCCAGAAAAGGCATAAAGGGTAATTCCATTCTTTTGCCGTCTTTCCTTCCTAAAAGGAGATAAACAGCGACACTTGCACACAACAGGCAGGCTGTAAAGCAGACAGAACAGACCATCCGCCACCCGATCACCATACCAAGTCCACCGATGACAAATGCATCTCCTTCTCCAATGGCACCTTCCGACCATCGGCTGAACAGCCATACTACCACTCCCGGTATACATCCTGTCAATATATCTATAAACTTTGTGTCTTTATTAAACAACTGTATAACAGCCATCAAAATACTCATGGCTATCACAGGCCAGACATAAAATTGTCTTTTGCGCAGATCCGCAATAACCGGATAGGTCAGCAGCAAAAAACCTTTTAACAAAAATCTTTTTATAATAAACATTCTCTCACCTCCTCAATGTTAACCGCAGCGCGAACAGGATCTTAATCCTTTTTCTTCTGCCTCATCCTGCGTCATCGTCTGAAGTTTCCGCTTCAGTCCGCTGCATGTGCGATCCGTATGCCATGCTCTTCCCGTATCCGTTATATAAACGGTTTCATTTCCAGCTGCATGCTTTCCGCAGCGTTCACATTGAACATATTTTGCACCATACTTATTTCTCAATGCCTGTATATCCTCTTGTCTGCATTGACGAATCGAAAGTTTCAGGTAACTGCAGCTTTCACTCTGGTGATAAACAACACCATTTTCTGCTACATATACTATTTTTGACTGTTGATTGTCTGAATCTTTTTTGTTTCTTCCCGGTGAAGCTCCCAACCAGGGGCGAACGTACACACTGTCCGTTATCCTGATATTCCTGGACAATCCGAAAAATCCTCCGGACTTTATAAAATAGGTTACCTTAATCTTTACAAGATCAGATTCTTTTGTCATAACAGGCACCAGTCCTGCCATACCGCCAACAATATCATCACTCTCTATACCGCTGTTCCGAAGATCTGCATAAAATAACTTGTACAGATCCCTCCTGTCAACGCCATCAGCAGCTTCACTGTAGGCTGCCAATTTCCGACCTGTGCTGCACAAATAACTATTGACCTGCTCATAAACTTCCAGTGTCTGAAATATCCCCGTCAGCAGCAATACAGCTCCCAGAAAAATCGGCATAACAAGTGCTGCTTCAACAGTCAGACTGCCTGAAAAGGGGACGGAGAAAAATGTCCTTCTTTTACTGATATCTGCTTCTCCGATTGCCTTATCATCATTTTTATAAAAAATATTTTTCCGACAAGTCCGCGTTATAATGCTTTTTAAAAGGGTTGGGATCGCATATATTACTGCATCATAAATTTTTGAACCGACCTTTCTTCCAAATATTTTTCCTGTGTGTGACCGGTAAAAAAAGGACATTTTTCTCCGCCTCCTTCCCATCAATCCTGCATTCATCCTATCGGTTGTCAGTAGCCGTACACCACATCAAATTCATGCTGCACCTTCCTAGGATGGCCATAAAATTTGCTCCCTATTTTCACAGTTCCTGAAAATTCCGCCTGCACTGCACATCTTGCCAGTGAAAAATCTTCATACCCCTTCACAAGACGAACATTGCACTCAATCAGCTGACTCATCCTGCCCATCTTTTTTCCTGAAGGCGTAAGAAACATAAAAATCATCAGATATTGGTTATAATCCAGTCCTTTGCCTGAATCATGGAAATAATCTGCCGCTCGTTTTCCTCCCTTTGCAATGTCCTGCAGATCGTCCATCGAAAGATTCCAGCTGCTTTTGCTTTTTATAAGAGGTACTTTACCTCCCTCCGCCAGCCCTGCACAATCTACAACAGCTTCCGCAGCTGACCAGCAGGCCATAATCAGCAATTTGATTACCTCACCGGCAACAGGTACTTTTTCCAACAGCTTCATGGACTTGATTGCCTTTTGCAGTTCGGCGTTTTTAGCCGGACTGGTGTAGACATAAATCAAATTCAGAAAAGTCCGAAGGGTACAGATGGACATCACTGCATTTTCAAGATTCTCGCGGTCACTGTCTTTTCCATACAAAATATATTCATACTCATACTTTAAAACCGTATGACCCTGATCTCCATCAGACTGACCGCTGCCCGCCATTGATGAAAATTTGTCATTTATGTAGAGATTCAGAAGCAGATTTTCTTCCTGATCTTCAATGCCGTCCTGAATCTGGGATAAAAGCCCCTGATCTTCCATATAATCTGTTACATTGCTATAATCATCAAAGTCTTCCATGGGTTCAAAACTTTTTGTCCGGGATGTCTGCCATGAACATCCGGATGTATCGATCCGCCTTCCGGAGACTTCCATGCCATCCATAACCAGATTCAAAACCCCTGTTTTCAGCCAGCCCGTAATCCCCTTCCTCGGATCCTCCATCTCAGGCTCTTCTGCTTCTTCTCCTTCTAAATTCTCTGCCTCTGATTCATTCTCTTCCATTTCGCTTTCAGCGGCATCCATCTCTTCCCCCTTTGACTCAAGGTCATTCATATAATCTTCTGTCTTCTCATTGATCCCCGAATTCTTAAGCTGCCCTATCACATCCTGCATTTTATCAATTCCTTTTGCCACAGCTGCCATTTTCTCATAATCTGCCGCCTGACTTTTTAAGGATTTCCAATGATGATCCTGCAGTGTACAGATATTACTGATGCCGTCCATTTTCACCTGTCCGTACATCCCCATTGCCCGATGGTTATTGCCTTCATTTTCCAAATTCAGCTTTAAATATTTTTCAAAATCTTCCAGATTCTGCTGCCCGTTCCCCATATCTACTGCCAACAGATCATACTGCTCGGCAAGCGGCTGTACATATCCGGCAAAAACCATCTCAGCTGCCATATTCGCATACCGTTCACTCATCGTACCAATAGTGTACACCCGTGACGACTCTAAAAGAACCAGAAGCAATGAAACTAACAGTATAAAGACCAGGCTGAGATAAACCGTAATGACGCCTCGGCGCATTATATCTTATTACTCTCAGTTGTAATTTTCTTGAAAATATTATTAACAATGCTTGTCAGCTGCTTTTTAAAAATAACAACCAGACTGATCAAAACAACCAGAATAAGAATAATCTCAACAACGCCAACTGCTGTCTCCTCATAATAAAACCTTCTCCACAATGACATCATACTCATTCCTCCCCTTAACCTACATTGACAAAAATGCAGGTACCATTACAATCATCAGCACAATCACCAACAATAAGATCATTGGCAGCAAAAGCTTTGTTCCTGCCATTTCCCCCATTTGCTTTGCAAAATCTCTTCTCTGTTTTTCCGCTTCCTCAGCCTCCTGAAGCATTAACCCCTCCATCCCTCTGCTTCCCCGGCGTATATACTGTGTCAGCAGCTGCATAAATTTGATATACTGATGCAGCTCCGTACGTTTTCCAAATTCAATATAAGCCTGTATCTCCGGAACACCGGACTGCATCTGAATATGGGCATATCTGAGCTCCTTATACAGCCACTTTTCCTGCCCTCCGCCTTCTTTCTCATAATCCTCCATCAGCTGATACCAGCTTCTTCTTGATGTCATGCCGGCACCAAGCATCAGGACCATACGGTAGACAAATCCCGGATAATCATGAAGCAATTGTTCTGTACGCTGTTTTAATTGCGCCTTCAGCCGCTCCTCTTGATAAAGCATGAGACAAATTACAGCAATGATGCTAATCAGAATCAGCAGCGGCATCTGAGAATGAACCTGGTAGTGCCATGTTACAGCATGTCCGCTCACCGAATCCGGCAGGATGAGCTGAAGCTTTTCCTCTGATTGCTTATCTGCTGATTTCAAAGCTTCCTGAAGATCATCCTGAAGCTTCTCCTGTTCCGTCTTTTTCACCGAGACAATACAGATATCCTTCTCATATTCCTTCAGGACTTCATCCCCGTATCGAATTTCTGCTGTCACTTTCGTCTGAACCGGCAGAGAAATTTCTGTCATATCACCAAGTGTACCATCCTGATTGATCAGATTATAATCATCAGTGGCCCACTCTATCGTTATATTCTCTCCCGGAAACTGCTCCGGAAATACCAGATTTGTCTCCACATGGCTCAAATCTGTATTTTCCCCGGGAAGCACCTGATCAATGTATGCAATGACTTTTTGAAGCAGTGCTTCCTGCTCTGACTTTGAATACTTTCTTGGTGCAACGTTCAGCGTCAGTTTCTGTGTCCCCTCCACCGATTCTATCTCAGCCTCCACAGCAACATCCCGGATCTCTCCCCTTGCATCTTCCCTTTCAATCACATTATCGACCAATTCCGGCACACGATCCGATAAACGATACAAAGTTAAAAAAAAGAAGGCAAAGAGGACACAACCATAAAAGAGCATAATCTTTTCTATCGCATGTCTGCGGCAAAATTTTTCTTTTCTGATCCCGGGATACAGCTTTCCGGCTGCTTCACCGGCATATCCGGTCAGCCACCGGGATTCTTTTACAGATTCCGGCAGATGGTACAGCATCCATACAGCCACCATCTGAAGCCACCCCATTCCCTTCGGTACAGGAAAATATTTTTTTGCTTTATGTCTTCTGCACCATCGTTCCGCCAGAAATACCGGCAGCAAAACAATGCACAGAAAAATACTGCCGAACAAAAACCACCCCATAAGGCACCCCCTCATACCTGTATATCCAGAATTTTATAACCGATCAACATGGCAATACCATATAATACCAGTGCCGCCGTCATTAGAATTCTTCCGGTTAATGTTGTATAAAGCACTGACATATAATCCGCAGAGCACAAATTCATATAAATCAGAATTGCCGGCGGTACGATCAGCATGACTTTCCATTCTCCTTTTTTCCCTGCCAGCAGTGTATCAATTTCTGAATTGATCTCCATCCGAAGATTCATCGTATCTGACGTATGTCTGATAATATCTGACAGCGCTCCGCCGCTCTTTCTGGCGATATTCAAAATTTTTACAAAATATAAAATATCTTTGTCATTGCAGCGATCTGCAAAATCATTGAGCACTGTTTCTACTGAAATATTCCGGTCCAGCTGAATACATATCTTTTCAAATTCCGGCAGCAGAACCTGATAACGACCGGCAGATACAAGCATATCCTTTCGCACGTCCCGGAGTGCTTTTTCCAGTGTTCCTCCTGCCGCCGTGCTGCTGTACATCATGGCGGTGACATCCTTAAATTCTTTCCATAACCTTGTCTGTCTCTGATTAACCCTCTTTTTTGCCTTAAATCTGATAAAAATCGGCAGCACGACCATTCCCGCCAAAGAAGCAATCAGATTTCTATAGCACAGCCAACCCACCAGAAAAATGACAACAGCCCCCTGCAGAATATCCATCAGCAATATTTTTCTATTCTTATCCATCATCAGATCTCCGGTGATTCCAGTGCCGCTGCCCGAAGTTTTCTCCTGTTCATCAAACGATAACCGGTTCTGTCAAGACCGCCGCGGACTTTCTCCGGGGCATTGCCGTAAACACTTGTTTCTCTCAGCAGATCATCCCTCTCGTTGAACTGAAAAAGCTTGTTCAGCACATAGCCATTCTGATCACAGGAAAGTACCTCTGTAATCTCCGTCACACGCCTGGATCTGTCACGCAGGCGCCCCAGCTGAATGATAATATCAATGGATGAAGCAATCTGTTTGCGTATGGCAGGCAACGGCATATCCGAACCCATCAGGATCATTGTTTCGATACGCGACAGCATATCCTCCGGTGAATTCGCATGACCGGTGGAAAGAGATCCGTCATGACCTGTATTCATACTCTGGATCATATCCAGTGCCTCCGGTCCGCGCACTTCCCCTACAATAATTCTGTCGGGACGCATTCGAAGACTGGCTTTGATCAAGTCTCTGAGTGTCACACTGCTGACTCCCTCTGCATCCGCCTGACGCACCTCCATCCGAACCAGATTGGCTATGTCATGGAGCTGAAGCTCTGCAGAATCCTCAATCGTGATCACTCTTTCCGTCTTCGGAATATAATCTGCCAGCACATTTAAAAATGTCGTCTTTCCGGTACTTGTGGCGCCGCTGATAAAAATATTGTAGCCGGCCTGAACAAGAATCTTCAGATAATCTGCCGCCTCCTGACTTAATGATTCCCACTCAATGAGCTTTTCCATCGTAATGGCCTCTTCCGGGAACTTTCTGATAGTCAGGATCGGACCGTTTAATGCCACAGGATCTAATACAACATTTACTCTGGATCCGTCACTCAGACGGGCATCCACAATCGGTACGGATTCATTCACCTGTCTGTTGGATCTTGAAACAATCTGCTGGATTACATCTTCCAGCTTTTCCCTGGATTCAAAGTGTCTGTCCCATGTATATATTTTGCCATTGCGTTCATAAAATATAGAATCTGCACCATTTACCATAATCTCCGATACAGATTTGTCATCAATTAGTTCTTGAAGCAGATCCAGTCTCCGGATGGCATTAAATAATTCCTGTCTGAGGGTTAGTTTTGTCACTGAGCTCATGTACATATTCCTGCTTTTTTCCATAATCACTTCATCAATCACATCTCCGATCGCCTCATCTGATAATTCCGTACTCATATCCAGCCTCTGATGTACCATCTCCTGAAGCTCCTGCTTCATCACCTGGAATTCCCTCATGGCACCACCTCCCTGATCTTCAAAACTCTTTCTTCAAAACCACCCTCTGTCATCCTGCTGACAATAGAAATAAATCTTTCCGTCAGTTTTTCTTCCCATTCTGTCTCATCTCCGGCAATAATCCATCTATCTCCGGCCTCAAGCAAGACCTCCGGCGGCAGCATCGCCCCAAAATCAAAAATCACCTGATCATATACAGTGCCCTGGTACAGCTGTTCAAGGCAAAACTGCCAGTCTTCAGCATTTAATTCCCCGATTTCCGCCGGATTCGCAGACGGCATCAAATAATCAAATTCGGCTCTGGTTACCATCATCCCCAATCTGGTTCCCAGATTATCCTGCCGCTGCTTCACATAATAAATCATCTCCGATATTCCTTCTTTTCTGCCACCACTCTCCAATAAATCAGTAAAACATGTCACAGGTTCCAGATTCAAATACAAAACCTTCTGATTTTCTCCCTCTTTTCTGCAAAATTCCAATACACTTCTGACCCTCTTCTCACTGCTGACAGGCATATAAATACCTGTCAGCATCCACTTTCTTCCTTTGCTTCCCATAGGCACAACTGCATTTCCCTTATCTGCGCAGCATTTCAAAATTTCCCCGTAAATCTTTACTGCCGACTGATACTTATACACATATTCATTCTCTCCCTCTGCCTGTCTCCCCTCTTCATCCAATAGAATGACCTTTTCATTGCTCACTTTTTCCCCATACAAATCCATCAATGAAGAAGTCATCAAAACTACATCGGCCTTTTCCCATTGCTCATCCCCGATCGGATGTTCAAGATACAAATGAACATTGAAGGGTGAATCTGTCTGCCGGCTGATAAAAGCGGCCAGCCTTTCGCCATACCCCTGTCTATTCTCCAGCATGACCAATGTCATATTTTTCAAACACCTATCCACCTCCTCTTTCCATCAATTCTATCTCTAAATTTTTCCCATATTTGCTGCCAGAAATATCACAACTGCCAGAAAAACCGGAACCGCAAAATGGATCGTCCACTTTTCACTCTTTTGCGGATACGCCATATCCATATACGGCTCCCTTCTGCCAAATGCCATCTGCTGCACATAATTGAAAAAGTAAATCATTCTTTCTTTGAATAATCCATACTTCAGAATTTTTGCCAGTGACAATACTGCCCCGCTGATCAAGGCCAATAAAAGGACTTTCACAATTCCGTATGGTCCTGTATAGACACCGACCGCCATCAAAAGCTTCAAATCACCGGCACCTAACATTGCCAAAGCAAAAAGCCATCCGAACAAGATTAAAGGAATGGCAGCTCCCAATACCACTTTTAAAAGACCTGACCATCCATTTGAATATACTTGCAGAAAAACGCCATTGCATGCAGCGACAAAAATAAGTGCATTCGGAATTCTGGCACATTGCCTGTCTTTCACTGCAGCCGCAGCTGTAAAAAGCAGCAGCGTCATTTTTAAAAGCATTGTCTCACATCCTGTTGATATTTAATTTTTTCATAAGTTGGGGAAAATTAAGATGATTAAGAATTTGTATCTGGATTATATCAGCATCCAGACTCTTTGTAAATGCGCCGGCATATGATTGGCCCTATCATTGGTCGACCCTGCATGACCGCTTATGACAGCAGCTAAGGTCCCACGACATAATCAGACATACATCTGAACAAAATACAGCCCATAAACCAGCAAAATCCCGGGAAATCCCAGAAAAGCACAACTAAGAAAGGTGATAACATTCATTCCGATGGGGATCACGATTCCAAATAACGTCAGCACAAATGAAATCAAAGAAATACACCCGGTGCCCACAGCTCCGCGAATCAGAAAACGCAGCATAAAATACCATCCTTTTGAGACTTGTCTGTTATAAAAGAATATGTCCCTGCTCTTTTTATAGAACAGGGACATATAAAATGCCTGTGTTATTTGATTTTCTTGTAATGGCCGGCAAGATGATGGATATCTTCGCGTGTGTATTTCTTTGTCGGTAATATCTCCGGCTCAGGCTCCGGTTCCACATAATCGAACTTGAAAATGCAGACACCGTAAGCACCCAGATGATACTTGATGGAATAGTCCTTGAAATCCCAGCTTTCCTTAACTGCTTCAATCGGCTCCGGATTGACCACACCTGTTCCGCCGTATTCCAGGGCATTGCTGTTGAAAACCTCTGTGTATGTGCCCGGACACAGAACACCTGACTGGAAGGTATCGTAAGCCACCGGTGAAAAATTGAAATGACAGAGTAAACAATGCTTCTTGTCCTTCGTCATTCGGCAAAATGTCAGCATATTATGCTCCGCATCGGAACCATTGATCCATGCAAAACCTTCAGGTGAATTGTCAAGTTCATATAATGCCGGATAGTCATGATAAAAATGAAGAAGATCTTTGTAGTAACGGTTCAGCTGCTGATGCTCCGGATACTTTTCAAGCAGATACCAGTCAAGGCTCTTTGCCTCATTCCACTCTGCCGTCTGTGCAAAATCCTGCCCCATAAACAGCAGCTTCTTACCCGGATGCATCATCATCAGACCATAGGCTGCCCGAAGATTACCGAACTTATCAGGCATGTTTCCCGGCATCTTGTAAATCATAGACTTCTTCAGATGCACAACTTCATCATGGGACAGAACAAGCACGTAGTTCTCGCTGTAAGCATACATAAAACTGAATGTAATCTGATTCTGATGATATTTTCTGAAAATCGGATCACATTTCATATACTCAAGAAAATCATGCATCCAACCCATGTTCCACTTGTAAGTAAATCCCAGGCCGTCATCTTCCACGTCACCGGTCACCTTCGGCCATGCGGTTGATTCCTCCGCGATCATCATAGCTCCCGGATCTCTCTTCACCACAATGCCGTTTAAATGCTTGATAAATGCAATGGCCTCATAATTCTGATTGCCGCCGTCTTCATTCGGGATCCAATTGCCTGAGGAACGTCCGAAATCAAGATAAAGCATGGAAGCCACCGCATCTACACGCAGACCGTCAATATGGAATTTCTCAATCCAGAACAATGCATTAGCCACAAGGAAATTTGAAACTTCTGTTCTGCTGTAATTAAAGCAATAAGTTCCCCATTCCGGATGCTCACCTTTACGCGGATCCTGATGTTCATAAAGAGCTGTACCGTCAAAACGCCCAAGACCGAATTCATCCTTCGGAAAATGTGCCGGTACCCAGTCTAAGATAACACCAATGCCGTGCTGATGCATGTAATTGACAAAATACATAAAATCTACCGGCGTACCATATCTGGCCGTCGGAGCATAATATCCTGAAACCTGATATCCCCATGAACCGTCAAAAGGATGTTCCGACAGACCGATCAGCTCCACATGGGTATAGCCCATATCCAGAACATACTCCGCCAGTTCAACTGCCAACCGTCTGAAATTGTAAAACTCACCCGGCATATCCGGATCCTTCTTCCATGATCCCGGATGCACCTCATAAATGGCCATCGGCACATTGATCTGCTTCTCCTGGTGGGCCGCTCTCCATTCATCATCCTCCCAGGCAAAATGACTGATATCTGTCACGACAGAGGCATTGTCCGGGCGAAGTTGGGATGCATTGCCGTAAGGATCCGCCTTCAAAACAGTATAACCCTGGCTTGTCTCCACAGCAAACTTATAAAGATCTCCCTTTTTGACACCGGGGATAAATAAATCCCATATACCGGACTGCTGAACCGGCTGCATCTTGTTGGCTTCGGCATTCCACTCATTAAAATCACCTACGACACCCACACTTCTGGCATTCGGTGCCCATACTGCAAAATAAGTTCCTTTCTCTCCGTTCTCTTCTGCCAGATGCGCTCCCATCTTCTCATAAATCTCATAATGTGTGCCCTTGGCAAATAAATACGTATCCAACTCCGATAATCTGTGTTTATATTCCATTCCGTACCTCCCCATTACTTTTAAACATAAATGCCGTGTAAAAATTGATGTACCAGCTCATAAGCCTGATGTTCTGACAAAGCCGGTCTGTCTTTCGATGATTTGTTAAACCAGTATAACATATAACTGTTCAGTAAGCCGAAGAAAACGATGCTGTACTGCTCCTGCCGTCCGCGCATATTGCCAATCCTGTCACCGGCAGACACAAACAGCTGCGTCATCATGGCTGTAATCTCCGACATATAAGGCCGGATCGCCTTATATGTATCCGATTCCTTTGCAGAATACATCATTGCCATCATTAATCGGTAATATGCCTCATGACTGCTGCAAAATTTAAAATAAAAATTCGTCATCCTTTCAAGGTTTAATTGAAGATCCCCCTGATATTGGATGGCTTCTGCCATTCCCGTCTGCAGATCCGCATATCCTTCCATGGCAACCGCCTGCAGCAGCCCATATTTACTGCCGAAATAATGATACAGTGTCGGCTTCGTCACACCGGCCGCATCCGCGATTTCCTGAACACCGATAGCATCATAGCCTTTCTCATAAAAAAGATGCAATGCCTTCTCCAGAATATTCATCCGATTGTCCATGCTTTATCCTCCTGATATCAGTATACCATTCGGTATAATAAAAAGCAATGAAATTTCACTCTGTATACAGAAAAAGAGCCCAGTCACTGCAAATTGCAGTGACTGGGCTCTTCCCGATTCAATCAATAACGATTATTCTTCGTCTTCTCTTCTGGATTTTCTTCTGAGTTTTAATCCCAGACCGCCGATACCAAGTGAGGAAACTGCCGCGCCAAGAAGGCCTAATACGCTTACAGGATCTCCTGTCTTAGGGGATTTCTTGGAAGTTGTTGTATTATTCTTCTTTGTTGTGGTTGTTGTATTGTTCTTCTTGTTATTGTTTGTTGTGTTATTCTCATTTATTGTTGCAGAAGCCTTCTTCAGACCATCAATCGCTGCCTGCAGATTCTTTTCTGCTGCATCTATAGATTTCTGAGATTCTTTTGCTTCCACTGCCTTTTCAGCATTTGCCAGTGCATTCTGAAGAGTAGTCCATGTTGCTGCTGTATAATCATTCTTCTTGAGATCCTTAGCTGATGCGATCAGTTTTTCCAGAGAAGATGTATCAACAGCATCTGTCTTATCCTTCTTATCATCAGGTGTTGCTTTCACAAGGGCATCGATTTCTAACTGCAGTGTCTTAGCCGCTGAATCAACTGCTTCCTGTGATGTCTTTTCTTCAAGCACACGTTTTGCTGCTGCTACTTCTGTCTGGAAGTGCTTCCAGCTCTCTTCTGTATAATCGGATTTATTCAGAGCTTCCGCTTTTTTAATCACTGCTTCAAGGGCTGATGTATCTACAACTACTGGTTCCGGAGCAATTTTTGTTGTATAAGTAAAGCTTACTGGCTGATAACCTGTAGATGTCACTGTGATTTCAAATGTATCACCTTCGGCAAATGGTGCTGCATCTGTCTTAATTGAACCATCTTCATTAATAATAACTGTTGCTCTACGGCCTGTTGCTCTGTAATCTGTGCCATTAACACTGACTACCGTAATATTCTTGATGTAATCTGCAAATTCTTCATCTGTTGCATCTGCAGTCTTAACAAGTGACTTCTTATCATCATCATATGCAGCCGGCATTGCTTCTGTATAAAGTTCAAAATCTGTCGTGATATCCGCATATTTGCCGCTCTTATCAGAAATCGTTAATGTATATTTTCCCTTTGCTGCATTGTCAAAGCTTAATACACCATTCTGGACACTAACACCATTAAGGCCTTCTACTTTGTACTCAGCATCATAATCATCAGGTAAACCTGTCACTGTCACATTTGTCTGTCCAGCTGTTACAGATGCATTTTCAACAGATAATTCATGTGCAAATTTCACAGGTACATAAATTTCTCCTAACGGAACACTGTACATACCTTTATCTGTATAATAAGTAACAGATGTGATCGTCTGTCCCATCATAGCTTTATAATGCTCAGAGGATGTCGGGCAGCCGTGAACAGATTCTGTAAAGCCAGTTGCCCAAGCCAGTTCTTCCATTCTCCAGATATTTTCAAGATGACGCAGACCATAGCTGCTGCCTTCTTTTGTATCCACAACAACTGCATTGACATTTGTTACGCCAAGTTCTGTCAATTTATCACGAAGACCGGTAATGTCAAGCTGGTAATCACCATATCCTGTTTCTGTAGATAAATCACCGGTAAATCCATCCAATTCTGTTACATCACCAACAGTCTTACCGAATACAAGATTACCCTCTGCATCAACGGATACCTCTTTGTAATAAGATGGTGTCTCGCTTAATGTATAATATGCATAATCCGCATTCTGGTATAATGCATCCTTGCCTGTATAAGTTGTTGTGCTTGTCTGTCCTCTGTTAGTAACTGTAATTTCAACAGAATCATTATCTGTTACCTGAGTATATTTTGACAAATCTACGCCTTCTCCAACTTTTACAGGGAATGTAATACCATTGATTTTACTTCCATCTGTATTTGCATGATAGGAACCACCTGAAAGACCTGGTGTTCTTGTCTTATTCAGTGTTGCTGATGTAAATACGTCTACATCCACATCATTGTTTACTTCTGCCTTGTAGAACTCTGCATATGGGATGTTCATCAGTACATATCCAGCTTCTTCAACCTGATTCTTAACTAATGCATCAATGGCTGCATTCAGATGCTCTGTTGCTTCATTTACTGCTGACTGGCTGTGCTTTGCTTCCAGTTCTTCTTTTGCTTCTGCAAGTTCTGTCTGCATAGAAGCCCAGGAATCTGCTGTGTAATCTGCTTCATTTAATGCTTCTGCCTTTGCAATGGCTGCTTCAAGAGCAGTTGTATCCTGTACAGGATCTGGTTTTACAATATTCTCATCTGTTGCCTGGAACTGGTAGGTTGCATCTTCATAACCAAGAGCACTGATTGTAATTGTCCAGTATCCTGTGCCATCTGTTCCTTCTGGCAGCTGGCATCTTAAGGAATCTGTCAGACCAAGCTGAATACCCATTTTCTTATGCATCCAGTTATCTGCTGCAAATTTTGTACCATAGGATACTAATGCATTTGTATAAGTACTGTCTTCACCATAATATGTCCACTTAACAGCCTGCATATTGGCACCAAGATCAGCAAAATTAGTTGTCAGATCCACTCTCAGGAACTCACCATATGAACCATTCGCTTCTTTTACAGTCAGCCCGGCTTCTTCTGCTGATGGTGCGGACTTTAATGCCTGTCCTTCGATACCTGATTCTGATCCGTCTTCTCTGGATGAGAAACTGAAGCTGCCATCTGCATTCTTTGTAACAGTCTTCAGTCCATTTGTATGTGCTGTTACATTGGCTTTCACTGCATAGGAAGCAAGCTCACCTTCACCATATCCGCCTGTCAGATCCATGCCATTTTCTACAACTGCATAAGTTTTACAGAAATCTTCATAATCTGCTGCCGCTACTTTTACCGGTACGTATTTAATACCTGTAACGTCATATTCAACCATTGTTGTTGTGCTGCCATCTGCCTCTGTAATATTACCTTTTTCAAATGTAATTGTACTTCCGTCTGTTAAAACAGCTGTATTGCCATCTGTCCAATGGGATACTTTGTATTCTTTGCCGTTTGCACCTTCAATGATGGCTGTGCACTGGTAACTTCCTCTGTGAAGACCATGGTTTGTTGTTGCTCTTGTGACTGTATCAAAGGCACCTTTATCATGTTCGCCCTTTGTATCCACATCATCAGATGATGATGCATCACCAGCCGCATAAACACCTTCATTTGCCCAGTATTCTGCCCAGCTGAGACCTGCATAAACATACTTGTACTGGCTTTCAGCTGTATATGTGAATTTGTAATTGTTTTCATAACTTGCTGCTGTTACTTCAATTTCAAATTCCTGTCCTTCTTTTGCATCAGCAAATGGTACTGCTTCTGTATTGATACTGCCATCTTCATTAATAATCTTAACAGCACCTTTTCCTGATGCCGCATAAGCTTTGCCGTCTACAGATACAGATGTAATATTCTTTACATAAGCTGCAACATCATCTGCACTGTATCCGTCTGCAGGTACAAGTGCTTTCTGATTGCTGTCATATGTAATTGGTGTAACTTCTGTTGTTAACGTGAAATCAGCAGAGATGTCCGCATATTTGCCGCTCTTATCTGTTACCTTTAATGTGTATTTGCCAACCTTTGCATCAGCTGCTGTATAAGTCAGCACGCCATTTTCTACCTTAACATTTTCAAGACCTTCGACACTGTATTCAGCCTCATAATCTGATGGAAGATTGTTCAATGTTACTTTTGTTTCACCGCTGGATGCTTTGGCATCAGCAACTTCCACACTGCCGTCAAATTTTACAGGAACATATACACTCATAGGGATCTCATAGATACCTGCATTTGTGTAATAGGTTACTTTATTGATTGTCTGTCCCATCATTGGAACATAATCCTTATACTGAAGCTGGTTGCCGTGCGCTGTTGTCACAAAACCTGTGCTCCATGCCAGCTTAGATATTTTCCAGATATTCTCTACATGACGAAGGCCATAGCTATCGCCTTCCTTTGTTCCTACAACAACACCATACACGGTTGTAATATCATCTGGCAAACCTGAAAGATTCATCTGATAATCACCGTATTTTGATGATGTTCTGAAATCCGCAGTCACATTACTCAGTGTCTGTACTTCCGCGCCTTCTGCTTTACCAAAGCTTAATGTGCCGTCCGCATTGACAGTTGCTTCTTTGTAATAAGAAGGTGTCTCGCTCAAAATATAATAAGCGTAGCTTGGACTTTCAAATAATGCATCCTTGCCTTCATAAGTTGTTGTTGTCTCTTTGCCTTTCATTGACACGGTAATATCAACTTTGCTGCTGTCTGTCACCTGTGTCAGCTTCTCAAGGGCTGAAGCATCATCAAGTTTAACCGGATAAATAATACCTGTAATATCTGAACCATCACTGTTCACATGATAAGAACCTGCGGCAAGGCTGGATCTTGTCTTATTTAATGTTGCTGATGTGACAGCATCGGCATCATCATCACCTTCTGCTGCGTAGAATTTGTCATAAGGAATATTCATTAATACATAAACTTCCTTTGCCACTGCGTTCTTTTCAAGATCATCAATGGCCTTTGTCAGTTTTGCCTCTGCTGCATCTACCTTATCCTGGCTTTCTTTTGCTTCAAGGGCTGCCTTTGCTTCTGTCAGGGCATTCTGCATTGTCTTCCAGCTATCTGCTGTATAATCTGCTTCTGTGAGACCTTCTGCTTTTTTAATAGCCGTCTGGAGCTTTTCTACATTGACTTCAGCCGCTGCCTTTACAAGACCGTCAATGGCCTTTGTCAGTTTTGCCTCTGCTGCATCTACCTTATCCTGGCTTTCTTTTGCTTCAAGGGCTGCCTTTGCTTCTGTTAAAGCATCCTGCATGGTCTTCCAGCTGTCTGCTGTGTAGTCTGCCTCTTTAAGGCCTTCTGCCTTTGTAATGGCTGCCTGAAGCTTTTCTGTGCTCACTTCAACTGCTGTTGTCTTTTCTTCAGCTTTTGCAATGGCTGCTGCTGCAGCTTCTTTTACAGCCTTGGATGTACGTGTTGCACCGGAAACAGAATCCCAGCTATTGACTGTATCAGCAGTTGCTTCTTTGCCTTCAAGTAATGTCTTGATACCTTTTGACTTGTTATAAGCCTTGTTGAAATAGCTGTCATTTCCTGAATCATAACCACTTGCTGGTGTTACTTTGATATCAGTAAATTTACCATCAGCTACCGTCAGGGAAACTTCTACATCATATTCATCCCACTCATCGTCAGAATCCTCTTCTGTTCGTGTTACATGAGCTGTTGCTTTATATGTACCATCTTTTGCAACCTGTGCCCCTGTTACAGCAAATGCTGTTGTCGGGCAAACACCGGCTGTCATCGCTGCGATCATCAGACCGGCAAGTGTCTTATTGATTAATTCATTCTTTTTCATATCGTCCTCCTTGTAAGTATGAAATTTGTATTATGAATTAGGCGCCGCTCTTCAGATTCCAAAATAATGATATCTGAATGAAGCTTATATTAAAAATCAGCGTTAGCACACGCTAATCATTAATCCTTTTTATGGAGCTGTCTGCACATGGCAGCCCAGCCCCGGTTTTCTAATTGAATAAAAAATTTTTCAGCACTTTTTCACCAATAATTAGATTCCCAGCCAGATAAACAGGCCAAGTAAAATCAATGCTCTGATAATAGTAAAAATAACTTCATTACCTTTGATACCCGGCAATCCGCAGTGAATATTAGCACGCGGACAAGTGTCAATACACTTCTGGCACTGGAAACAGTCACCGCTGACATTCATGGATCCTGCCTCCGGCAGACCGATATCTGACGGACACTGTTTTGTGCAGGCACTGCAGCCTTTGATGCACTGTTCCCGTTCTCTTCTCAATGTAAAGAACGGAAGCATCGGCAGCCATGAGAAAACGGCTCCCATTGGGCACAGAAAACGGCAGAAAAATCTTTCCTGCACAGCCATGCCAATCATGATCAGCACCAGCAGCACAACACCAAGAAGATAGCCGCCCAGCTTAAAATTAAAAGCATGGAGCATAGAGAATACATCCCAGGGACTGTAGCCCTGTGTCTGACTGTAAACACCTTTGAAACAAAGAATAACAATAACAGCCAGCACAACATATTTCATCATAGTCAATTTTTCAGTTACTTTCTCCGGCAGTTTCACCGTTTTTTTCTTCATCTTTTTGCACACCCATACATAAATGGCATGCACGGCATCTCCAAAACTGCCGAATGCACAGGCGAATCCGCAGAAGAAACGTCCGAATACAATAGTGTACAGGCACAGTACAATCAGCACTGACACAAAGGAGGTCAGACCGATTTTTTCTCCTGCACCCAGTTGTGTGAATATATACTTAACACCGGCAAAAGCCGCCGTATAAGCCGATGGCAGAAACAGAAAATATAAAAGCTGTATCGCTGCTCTCAGCCAGCTGTGCATTTGTCTGCGCTGCTTTTTTGTAAGATTATGTATATCGATTTTGTTCATTTATTTTGCCGCCTCTTCCAGTGCCTGTGTGACTGCATTCTTGATACCTGTGGAGCTGAATGTAGCTCCGCTGATGGTATCAACATCTGCACTCTGGGCATCTATGATTTTCGGAATGATATCCTCCGCCATGGAAAGATAAGCGCCATCCTCCTTTTCTGCTGATACAATACTGATATCTGTAATGGAACCGCCTTCAACCGTAACTTCCACTTGAATATCACCGCCAAATCCCTGTGCCGTACCTTTCCATACACCATTCGTGTAGGCTCCGCCGGATGCCGCAGCATCCTGTGACTGCAGGACAGCCTGCTTATATAAATTGGCACTTTCCAGTTCAGCCGTCAGTTTTGCGATCTGATCGTCCTTGTCACGCAGCGTCAGTACTGTATTGTATCCGATAATCAACGCCGCAATGAGCACCAGATTCACCCCTCGAACCCAAAATGTCTTCATCTCTACTTACCTTCCTCTGCCAGTTTTTTTGCTTCTTCCAGTGCTTTCTGGCAGCCTTCTATGATGGCATTGGATGAACAGGTTGCCCTTGCCACTGTATCAATGCCTTCAGGCATACCTTTTTCTGTAATCTGTGTCACAACACCGACATATTTTGACGTTCCCTGTGCAGCCTTTTTGATGTAGCTGTCATTGTCGCTGCTGCCGTTGCCCTTGATATTGGTAATATCTGTAATTCTGTCATTTTGAACAGAAACTGTCATAGACAGATCATAGGCTTCAAAATCCTGCTCTTCATCCGGCTCGCATACAACAGAAACTGTGTAATCACCGTCTGCATAAGTTCTGTCTGCCGGTTCTTCTGCCTCTGTCTCATCAGGCGCTTCCGGACGCTTTGCAGCTTCCAGTGCCTTCCGGCAGCCTTCTATGATGGCATTGGATGAGCAGGTTGCTCTTGTCACTGTATCAATTTCTTCAACAGTTCCTTTTTCTACAATCTGTGTCACAACACCCCGCAGCTTGGATGTACCTTCTGCTGCACGCTTGATGTAAGTTTCATTATCTTTGGAACCATCACCTGACAGGTCTGTGACTGCTGTGATTTTGTCATTTTTGATATGAACTGTCATGGACAAATTATAAGCTTCAAAATCCTCGTCCTCATCCGGTCCGCATACAACGGATACAGTATATTCACCGTCAATATATTCACTGTTTTCATTTGATGTTTCAGATTCCGTCTCTGTTTCTGTCTCAGTTTCAGTTTCTGTTGGTTTCGTTGTTTCCGGCTTCTTGCCATCTGTGACATTCTTCGCTGCCTTGAAGGCTTCTCTCAAAGCTTCCATGATACCATTGGAACTGTAAGTTGCCCCTGATACAGTATCAATTCCCTTCAGATCCGTTGTCTGTTTTTTCAGGACTTCATTGATAATATTCTTTGCTCTGTTAAAGAAGGCTGCATCGTCTTCACATTTTGTAATCAGAACGGCTTTAATTGTCTTATCCTGAATAACCACAGCCAACTCGATATCACCGGCATAGCCTTCACCGGTTCCATAATATATACCATCCTTATAAGGCACTTTTCCTTCCGGAATAGCTGTATTGCTATTATTATTATCGCTGTTATTATTGTTATCGTCATTACTGTCATCCGTATCACTGTCGGAGCCATTGACAGCCGCCTGTTTTAAAGCGGCACGCACAGCATTGATAATACCTCTTGAACTGTAAGTTGCTCCCGATACCGCATCCACATTTGTGCTCTGAGTGCTGATAATCTCTGAAATCAGACCTTCTGCCTGTCCCATAAAGCTGCTGTCATCATTGTGACTGATAACGCTGATATCACTGATCTGGCCATTTGCAATGACAACTTTTACTTTCACTTCACCATTAAATCCGGTACCGCTGCCATAATAAGTACCGTCTTTCCATGTCTGATCAGAATCATCCACCGTATCTATAGTTGGCGAACTCTGATTACTGCTGCTTGATGCGGAGGCTGGTGTACTTGTATCCTGTTCACCAGTCAATGCATTTTTGACCGCACTGATAATACCGTTGGAACTGTAAGTTGCCCCTGATACCACATCTACATCCAGTGTCTGTCCTGCAATAATCTTATCAATAACACCCTTCGCTCTGTTAAAGAATGCTTCATCGTCCTGTGTGCTGAGAATGTTAATAGCAACGATACTTTTATCTTTGATTTCCACAGAAACAGAAACCGTACCTGCAAAGCCTGTACCACTGCCCTTATAAATGCCGTCATCCAGATCAAAGTTTCCTTTCGCCTGTGTTGTCTCTTCTGTTTCCTGTTTTTTCTCCTTTGCCGTGGTCTCAGCTGCCTGAACGATTTTCGGCTGCTCCACCTCGTAAACCGGTGCCGCATATCCTCTTAAGGAAGTTCCGACACAGGCTACCACCAGCACCGTCGAAAGAATCGGCATATAGCCGCCAAGTTTTTTCAAAAATTTCATTCTCAGTCATCCTTTTCTACTATATTCACATCTCTGCCAGAAGTAAAACTGTCTTTGATTCCCTCTGAAACATAAAGCTGCTCGTCATCTGTCAGCAAAATCATATCAAACTCATCGCTGTGCGCTCTCCAGTAATCAACGGCTTTATCTTTCCCCATAACAAATAATGAAGTGGAAAGTCCATCCGCAAGTGTACCATCTGCGCTGACAATGGTCACTGAAATCAATCCGTTCTCCGCAGGATAACCCGTTGACGGATCGATGATATGATGATAGGTCACACCATCTTTTTCAAAATAACGCTCATAACCACCGGAAGTGATGATTGCTTTGTCTTTTGTTTCCAGAACCCCCAGATATTCATCTTCCGCATCCGGACTCTGAACGGCCACACGCCACAGGCTGCCGTCCGGTTTTGTCCCTAGTACCTGTGCATTGCCGCCAAGATTGACCAGACCGCTTGTCACGCCTTTTTCCTTATAAATATCCATAATTCTGGAGGAGGTATAGCCCTTGGCAATACCTCCGAAATCTATCTGAACGCCTTTTTCTTCAAAATTAACTTCCGCAGTGGAAGAATCGTAGTCGATCAATGACGGATCTGCCAGTTTAAGCAATGATTTCAACGTTTCTTCTTCCGGCACCTGATAATTGCCGTCCGTAAATCCCCATGCCTTCATCACCGGGTAAATAGCGACATCAAAAACACCTCCGGTACTTTTATAAAGTTCCAGCGAGCGTTCCATTAAAATCGCACCATCCTCTGAAAAATGGCCGCCATTATTGGCATTGATCCTGGCAACTTCACTGTCTTCATTGCCGGTTGACAAAAGTGCATCCAACCGGTTAATCTCCTCCACAGCTGCCTCCACAGCCGCATCCCCCTGGGGTCCATAGGCTTTTACTGTCATATAGGTATCCATAGCAAAAACATCTCTGACTGCCTCCATATCCTCTGATACAGTTTCTGAAGTCAATTTCGAAGATGTGGAAACGTTTTCAGAATTCACCTCAGAAAAGGAAGTTTCTGTAACCGCAGAATTCTTTCCCGAGCAAGCTGTCAATATAAAAGCAACAGATGATATCATAATAATTCTTATTATTTTTTTCATTCCTGTAATTCCTTCCTAAGGTTAGACTCTGCTAACGTTAAGTATTTTATCGTGTAAAAAAAAAACTGTCAATCAAAAAAGCCTTATAAATAAGGCTTCTTACTGATAAATTCTCTTGATAAAATTTAGTTATCAAATTTTCTCATTTACTTTCAGTTACTTGAAAATAACTATCAATAACAGGAGTGTAAACTGTTTTCATTTATATATTTTAACCATTTCTTATCCACATACTTCTCCTCCGCTTCAGTGTGTCTTCACTTCTTTTCAGTTAGTGCATGACCATTATCCAACGGACACTGTGTACCCCCTAATCCTATAAACTATGAGAAACACGCTCCGCGAGTTTCTCAAGTTATCGCGGCCTCTACACTCCGTTTCGGTCGTTGCTAAACAAGCGCCACTGGCGCTTAGCAACGCCAAGGTCTCGTGCAAGCACGAACCTTGGCTCGTTGCTCGCGTAAATCAAAAAAGCCCTGTGGCTAAAGCCACAGGGCAAACATATTCAAAATATGAAATTATGCGTTTAATTTCTTGATCTGCTCGATCATGATAGGGATAACTGTGAACAGGTCACCAACAATACCATAATCTGCTACGTCAAAGATAGGAGCTTCTGCATCTTTGTTGATTGCTACGATGCAGTCAGATCCGGAAATACCAGCTGCATGCTGGATAGCACCTGAGATACCACAAGCAATGTACAGCTTAGGACCTACAGTCTTACCTGTCTGACCTACCTGATGTGCACGTGGAATCCAGCCTTCATCAACAGCTGCACGGGAAGCACCAACTGTAGCACCCAGTACGTCTGCTAATTCACGGATAACGTTGAAGCCTTCTTCTGAACCTACACCACGACCACCGGATACGATGATTTCAGCTTCTTCAAGGTTAACAGCTGCAGCAACTTCTTCGATTCTTTCGATCAGTTTTGTTCTGATCTGATCAGCTGCTACATGAATGTCTTCACGTGTGATTGTGCCTTCTTTGCCTTCAACAAGTTCAGGTTTCTTGAATACACCTGGACGAACTGTACCAAGCTGTGGTCTGTTGTCCGGGCAAAGGATCATAGCCATCAGGTTACCGCCAAATGCAGGACGTGTCCAAACCATGTTGCCAGCTTCTACATCATAGTCAAGACCTGTACAGTCAGCTGTAAGACCTGTATTCAGATCACAAGCCATCTTAGGACCAAGGTCACGGCCGTTGTTTGTAGCACCGATCAGGATTGCTGATGGTTTATATTTGTCAACAAGTGTCTTCATAGCGATGCTGTATGCATCTGTTGTATAGTTGTAGTATTCGTCGCCTTCAACGAGGATTGCTTCGTCAGCACCGTATTCGATTGCTTTCTTAGCGATATCTTCAACCTTACCACCGATAACAACTGCAACAAGATTAGCACCCATCTTATCTGCAAGTTCACGACCTGGTTTCAGGAGTTCATAGCCAACTGGCTTTACTTCGTTCTCTTCTGTCTCAACAAATACCCAAAGATTCTTATATTCTTCAAAGCTCATGCCCATATCCTCCTTACAGTACTTTGGCCTCAGCAAGAACTTCAACAAGTTTAACTGCTGATGTTTCTACTTCGCCTTCGTCAACGATTACACAGTTCTTATTCTTCACTGGTGTAAAGGTCTTTCTAACCTTTGTAGGGGATCCTTTAAGACCGCAGCGAGTCAGGTCGATATCTGGAATATCTTCTGATGTGATAACAGTGATCTCTTTTCTCATAGCTACCATCTTGTTCTTGATAGATGGATATCTAGGATCAAATTCAGTCTTAACAACTGTTACGATAGCCGGTTTCTGAACAGAAATCATATCATAACCTTTATCGCTTTCTCTCTTAACGATGATATCATCACCTTCAACAGTGACTTCTGCTGCATATGTAACCTGAGCAAGGCCCATATGTGCTGCGATTTCAGGGCCAACCTGACCTGTATCACCATCAATAGCCTGTTTACCAGCAAGAATGAGGTCAAATTTGCCTTCTTTTTCTTCGATAGACTGGATAGCGGAAGCTAAGATGTAGCTTGTAGCCAGTGTATCGGAACCGCCGAACTTTCTGTCGCTGCAAAGGTATGCTTTGTCACCGCCAACTGCGAGACACTCTCTTAATGCATCTTTTGCCTGATCTGGACCCATAGATAATAATGTGATTTCTGTGCCTGGGTTAGCATCTTTGATTCTTGCTGCAACTTCAAGAGCGCATGCATCAAAAGGATTGACAATACTTGGTACACCTGCACGAATCAGTGTATTCGTTACTGGATCGATCTTAATCTCTGCAGTATCAGGTACCTGTTTTACACATACTAAGATTCTCAAAATAAATACCTCCTTATTGTACGTAAAGCTTCTTTCATATGTATTCATACGAGAATATAACTACGCTATGAATCTTCAGAAACGCCACTACATACATCCTACACGGTTTAGAATGTTTTGTCAAGATTTTGACCAACTTTTCAACGTTCCAAAAAGTACGCGAATTATTCCTAAAATTCATTTTTCCAGCAGGATAATCCAAAATATTTTGTGCAAAAAACACAGATGTTTTTCATTTCTAATTCAAAAAAAGTCAAAATTGCACATAGTATACAGACATTTTGCTTTTTGTTTTTTTAAATTTTTCCAAACATTATTTCTTAAAAAAAAACATACAATCCAACTCTTCTTTTCATATATTTCGGTGTTTTTTTGTCAAATCCCGAAAGTAATTTAACAAAAAATGAGGATTATATGCTTATCGGCATGATAATCCTCATTGATTCTATCGATCTTCTGTTCTAATCCGGAATATTGATATTCTTGAAGTCCTCCGGCTGAAGCATAAACATCGCTGCTTCTTCGTATTTGTTGTCCAAAACTGTCATAAAAAGATTTTTCATATTGCGTTTTTCAAGGCTGGCAATTGCTTCTTCTATAATTGCCATGATATCTTCATATTCAACAGAATAACCGGACTGCATACGTTCACGGAGCAAAGTCTTGAGCGAAGCTGCCGCCGGTGCTGAAATCTCATATCCCTTTTTCTTGGCATAGCCATCCGCCAGCTGAACGAGCTCATTCTCATTGTACTTGCCGATATGAATAATATTCAGGAACTTGCTGTGAAGTACTGGATACTTTCTGAACAGCGTCTTGATACTCTCTTCTTCACCTTCCAGTACAATGGCCACATCCTGATTTTCCTGCTGAACAAAATCAGCAATAATGCCTGCTGCTTTGTCATCAAGATCACCGGCACCTTCCACAACCAGACAGCCGCCTTTGAGTTTTTCGAAAATCATAGCGAATTCCCGGCCATTAAGATCCTCTGCTGTAGCCCGGACGAGCTTATTCTTGTCACAGATACCATATGTATTGAGTGCTTTTGCAATACCAATAGCAATCTGGGACTTGACGCTCATATCATAACCGGTAACAACAAAGTTGATATCATAAGGTGCCAGAAGATCCATGTTGTCAAGGGCAGGATCCTCAAACTTTGTAAAGGTTCTGGCCAGCTGATTCTTAATGCTGTCTACTTCTGTAACTGAACCAAAGATATTTAAAACAGTATCCGATGCATGAATGTCATCAGATATCTCATCTTCATCATCATCGTCACTATCATCATCCCTGACTTCCCCCGGCTGAGCTTCATCGATGACTTCGTCATCATCGTCGTCATCACCGTCATCATCAATCAGTTCTGCTTCCCGGCCGCTTCCTGCAAAGCCGAACAAATCATCAAATGTATTCTGTTTCCTGTTTTCCTGATTATCTATGCTCTCATCTTCAATGGTTTCGTCTTCATCTTCACTTCCATCGTCCTCAATAATTTCGTCGCCATCTTCGATACCATTATTCTCAATGGCTTCGTCTTCATCCTCACTTCCGTCGCCCTCAATGTTTTCGCTGCCATCTTCGATGATCTCATCCTCATCGTCGTCCTCAATGATAACTTCTTCCGTTTTCTTATTGCGCACATAATCCGCAGACAAATCTTCTCCCATGAGTTTTCCAAAGAAATCCGCATCTTCCTGGCTGAAACCATCTGTCAGAATACCCATATCATCTGATTTCTCTGTTTCCTCATATGCTTCATTCTCAGCTTCTGTATCATCCACACCCACAGCATCTGCCTCTGCTGCTGCATTTTCAGCTGTATCTGTCTCTTCCGTGGATTCAGCCGAAGGTATCTCTTCTTCCGGCACCGCTTCCGGATGCCCTTCAGTATTCATCGTTTCCGACACTTCCAGGCTATGATTCCCTTCTGATTCTGCCTCTGAAACTTCAAAAAGATCATCATCGCCGCGGCCTTCTGCTGCTGTAATAGCTGCCGCTGCCAGCTCGATTTCATCCGGCTTATCTTCTTTCTCTCTTGGAATCTTCAGCGTTGTCCAGTCAAAATGCTTTTCTTTCTCTTTTTTGCCAAACATAAGGGAGCTGAACAGATGGGCAATATGTGATTTTTCTTTTTCCTCTGTGACTTCCTCTTCCTTATCATTCGCCTCATTGTCTGAATCATTGTCACTATCTATATCTGCAGTTTCTGTATGCTCTGACCCAGACATATCTTCTGCTTTCTCTGGCACGGAAGCATTTCCTGATAATTCATCTGTATCCTGAAGCTGCATATCCGCGACTGTTTCTTCAACAGCTGCCGACGTTGTCTGCTCTGTCCCTGCAGCATTCTCGCTCACAGCCTGCATGTTTTCTTCGGATCCGGTTTTCTTCGCAGCAGGAGTTGTATCACCATCCAATGCGCGCTGAATCAAGTCAAGGTCTATGCTTCCTTCATAATCAGCACCTGCAAAGCCTTCGATCCCCATCTCTGCTCCAAGGGCTTCTGTCATCTGCTTCTCGTGAGCTGCACGCTCCTCTTCCTCAACACGGTGCTGCTCAACCGTTGAAATCTCTGGCAGAGGCTGCCCTGTCAGTTTGCATTTTAATGCTATGGCCTTATCTACATATTCCCCGTGTCCGAACCAGAGAACAATCTCGTCACATTCATGAATACACTTCTTCGTCTCACCGCTGGCTTCATATAATGTGGCCAGTTCATACGCCCACTCTTCGATGTATTCATAGTCCTTTAACTTCTCAAGGGTATCGATCAGTACTGAAAGGCGTTCACCTTTGCCTTTGTCCAATCTGTATCTTAAAATATAACGATGCAGATCTCTGGAAGCCACACCTATAAATTCCTTGTAGTAATATTCCGCTTCAGAATATTCACCTTTATCAATGTATAACGTTGTCAGAAGATCAAGAATTCTTCTTGTATTCGGATTCTTCTCATAGACACGAAGAAGAATCCGTTCTGCTTCATCATAACGTTCCAGTCCCATATAAACTTCGCCAACCAGGCAGAGGATGGATATGTTGCGAATCTTGCTCACATCAATCTCATCCAGCTCTTTCATGGCTTCTTCATAACGCTCCTGCAGCACAAGGGTCTTGATCCGCTTTGTCAGGGCGCCTTCATTTATTTTATTATTCTCCAAATTATTCATCTCCTCACTGCAAAAGCTGACTGCTCCGCTAAAGGCATTTTAACACACAAGTAAAAACTTGACAACCGACGCACTAAACAAAGTCAAAAACTTCCTGCTCATAATTGATCTTCACATACTCCATTTCGTCAATCGTTACATTGGAATGATAATCCACGACAATCGTCTGCTGACGATGATTCATCAGCTTCTGTCCAAGAACATAATTCACATCAAATTTGCCGGTAATGGCCGGTGTCGCACCTCTGGCAGGAACGATCAGCTGAACATCATTTGTTTTCAGCAAAGCAAAAATCGGCTCCCAGATATAAATATCTTTGGCTGCACCAAATGGATTATCAATAAACAGGACCTTTTTGAGCCTCTCACCGGAAGCAGTCCCCGCATGAATGGCAGAAATATAGTGGATCACTGCAATCAGAAACTGAATATAAATACCCTGGGACTGTCCTGTACTGCCCACAGCTTCTTCATATTTGAGGTACCGGCTCTGGCTGGAAATTCGTTCTCTCTTATACAGTGTCAGACGAATCGCATTCATATCCGTGACAATAACAGAGAACAACCTTTTCCAGGCCAGCTGCTGACGAATGAAACGTATCTTTTCTTCCTGAGAGCCCAATGCATCCGACCGTTGAACAATATCATCAATATACACTGACATCTTTTCTTTATAAAAGCTTTCTTTGATATAAGGGATCGTCAGTCCCACCATTTGTATCTGCTCGCTTTCCATAACGATGGTTGACATTTTCGGCAGCTTATCCAGTTCCATACGGATATTTTGGCAAATTTGCAGGCACTGGCTTTCAAAACTTTCTTTGATGCTGACGAGGTCCTCCATATTCTTGCTGACACGTTCCTTTTCTATGCCGATTAATGCGATTGTCTCATCAATTTCCTTCATTACATGGCCTGCCGCCTGTGCACTGTCCGGAAGGCTCAGATGATCCCGCAGCTCCGCAGCCAGCCCTTCCGCCCCAAGCTGCTGCAATTCCGAAACAGCCTTTGCCTTATCCTTTTCAAAGGCATCCCTTTTTGCAAAATACTGTGCCTGCATCTGCTCATAACGATTCAGAAGCTCCTCATACTTACGTTTCAGGCTCACCTGGTCATCCCAGGTTTTTGTCGTCATATTTCCCTCTGTATGACACATTTTCATCAAACGCTCAATGTCATGTCTAAGTCCCTCCAGTGCATACAATTCCTTCGTCAGACGCTCACTTTTACCTGTGGATGTGCGGTACGTTTCAGCTGCCCCGTCATAGAGCTGCCGCATATTTTCAACATATGATTCATAGCTCTGGTCATTTAATGCAACCTCTTTATAAGCACCGTATTTTTCTTCAATTACATTGACTGCCTGTGTGACACTGCCAAAAAGACGGTTCTTATCTGCCTCAATGGATGTCAGTTGCTGTTGCATTGCATCCGCTCGCTGAGTCATCTCCTCCAGCTTATGGCGGATTCCTCCGATCACATCTGCTTCCGTGCAGAAAAGCTGTCCCTCTGTACGCAGCTTTTCCATGCGCTCTATCGGAAGATTTCGGTCTGTTATGCTCTTTACAAGACGCTCCATGGATCTTGCATAGCTTTCCATTAGCTGTTTTTTGTCATCCAGATCCATATGCTCCTTCTCATAAGCATCCCTGATTCCATAAAAAGAAGCCTTCAGTGCATCATCTGTCTGATCTGCAAAATTTGACACATCTTCATCTGATCTCTGACCGTCTTCTGCCTGATTTTCCGTTTCCACGGCATAAATCTTCCAGTTCTCATCCCAATCTTTCATGAGTTGTTCTTTTGCACCAACGGTATGATCACATACCTGTCTCTGTCCCTGCATTTCGGACTGAAGCATTGCAAAGTTTTCGGCCTCATCCTGCTTTCTGGCCAGGAGCTGTACATGCCGCTTGTCAATATCCTCTGCCAGAGTTTTAATTTCCGTTAATGCATCATTGACCCGGCGCAGATTTTCCAACACATTATACTGATGCTGAAGCAGCTGTATTTTTTTTTCAGTTTTTTCTATCTGCACAGAATTTTCTGATAATTGCCCTGTCAGTTTCTGCATCTGCCCTCTGACTGCCTTCTGTTCTTCCAGAAGTGCCAGTTCTTTTTTCTGATTTTCCCGGAGAAGTTTCTGCTGTTCATCCTTTTTACTATCATAAACCAATAGAAAACTGCTGACAGCTTCCATATCTTTTTCATAGGTTCCCAGCTGATCCTGCATTCTTTTCAATAATTTTTCAAGCGCTTCCACCTGCTCACGGCTCTGGGCGCAGATTTTCCTGCGCATCTTCTCATCCAGATAAAAACTGCTGCCTTTTCCTGCAAAAAGTACTTTATTCCTATCTGCCGGTTCATCCTCAGAAAGCAGCACTTCCAGACTGAGTACAGGAATCGCATGCTCACCAAAATCCTTTTCCTTTAAAAGTACATCCGCCGCTACTTTTGAAAAACCATCCTTCAAAATAACCGCATAGGGCAGAAACGGGATCCTTTCTAAAAGTCCGCACCGTTCTGTTTCTTCTGCTTCCTGAAGATACTGGGCCCCATAAACACAGGTCACACCATGGCAGGTCCGGATATAGTCCATAAAGTTCTGAACATCCTCCGGAACATTCAGCAGACCACCCTCCTCCAGCTGACGGATTTTCTCCCTGAGTGCCTTCTCTTTTCTCTGTCTGTCTTCAATATCACAGATCAGCTTTCTGTAACAGTCAAAAAGTGCTTCCTTCAACTGAACGGCACCTTCTGCACGGTACACCTTCAGAAGTCCTGTCATCCGGTCATACTGTTGCTGCCATGCCTCCATAAACTCACTGCCGTCCCTGATCTGCTCCCGGACACGGATTGCCTCCTGCTCTATCTGTGAGGCACGGATCTGCTGTGCATTTTTCTCCTCTTCTGCTGTTTTCTCCTCTTCTTTCAGCCGGAGCATTTTTTCTTCTGTTTCTTCCAGTTTTCGTTTTTGTTCCCGGATTTCTTTTTCTACTTCCTCAACAACAAGAAGACCTGCCTCTTCTCTCAGTTCTTTGAACTCTTTCAGGTAATCCTTTTCTTTTCGGCTATTCTCCTGAGCCTGATGCTCTAACACCGCCAGCATCCTGTCCGTATCCCGCTCCAATGCCGTCAATTCATCAAGCTGTTCCTGAATCGTCTCCATTCTGCTGTGTCCTGCAGCAATCCGCTCATCTAAAACATGAAGCTGTCTGTGATAACGCTTCTGCCACTCAGAAGTATAGGCATGAAGCTGTGCCAACTGATCTTTCTGTCCATCAGCACTGTGCCTGATGGTACTGTCCACAGCCTGATATTTTTGCTGTTCCTCCAGATATTCCAGATAATCATTCATGCTCTCCCTGAGATTGAGATCATCTCGTCCCACAGCCTGCTGCAGCTGCAGTTTCTCAAGCTCTGTCTGACATCTGTCAGCTTCTTTTTCAAGATAAGCCAGCTGTTCTTTACTTGATTGGATCTTGACGGTTTCCAGCTTGCGGGCATAGTCTTCCATACGGCTCTTTGCCAGCTCCTGTTCTTTCCTGGCTGACGAAAGATCTCTTGTTTTCGCCTTACTTCGAAGCAGCACAGACTGCCATGATCTGGCAATATCCATCCGCAATGCCGTTTCCTCGCCATACATCTGGTCCAGTGTCCGGATCCGTGCGCCGAGGCTTTGCATCACTTCCTGCTGTTTGTCATACTGCCCAATCTCCGCTTTTTTACGGGTCAGCTCTGTCAGCTGATCCTTGATCTGATACAGTGTATCCGCCATCAGTGCCATATTATCGCCATTTTCTGTCTGTTCCGATGTCCGTGCCATAAAAGCTTTCTGAATGATTTCTTCAATCAGCAGATCCTCCACCACTTTTCGTGTTGTTCTATAATGGCTTTCAAAGTATGTACGTACATGACCTTCTGTCTTATTGATGCCGCGGATAATCTCCCATTCACTCTCATAAAGCCCATACTGACTGATAAAGTGCTGGTATTCACCTTTACGTTCAAATAAATGCACCTGCAGCTGGTAATCTTTTCTGGAAAGATTTCTGATATAGTTCTTCAATCCCGGCCAGGTAATTCTCTCTTTTCCGTCGCTGAGGGGCAGATTCACAATATCATTGTCATTGTAATGTCTGTAAAAAATCACATAATTAAAATATTCGATGGCCGCTGCATCCTTTGCCGCATTCTGGCTTTCATCCTCTTTGGCTTTTCTTGCACAGAAGCCCGTCAGCATATAGCGATAATCATCTTTCACCAGATAATCATCCAGCTTCCACTCGATCAGTGAATGAATCACCGTACTGCCATTACTGCCCCGGAATAACTTTTCTACCGGCTGTTTATCATCCAGCGTACAATTCGGAATCAGGTTCTGGAGCAAGAGCAGCAAAAGAACACTTTTGCCTCCGCCATTGGCCAGATCGTACAGTACATTTTTGCAGTCAAAACGCATAATAAAATCGTCATAAAACTGTGTACCGAAATTGTAACGCACATTATTGACACGTACTCTGTTAATATGCGGCATTCTTCTCAACCTCCTCCGTATTCCCCCGGCAGCTCTGTTCGATTACTTCATACAACCGTCCTTTGCAGCTGTCATAATAATTCTCGATCAGTGCCCTCATTCTGTCTGTAATATAATATTTGCCAGCTGATTCTGCAAAAAGGTCCTGACTTATCAGAAAATTAAAAACCAGCTTAATAAAACCTGTTTTGGAACCTCTGGCCGCCTTCAAAGTAGAGATATCATCATTTTCTGCCATCAGCGGAAGTTCATCCCACAATAAAGCCAATGTTCTGAAACTATTCTCCTCTATATCATTCTGAACAATACTCTCAAGTCTTGCCATCACCCCTGAAAGCAGTGATGTCGTGCTCTCGATCACCATGTCTGTCTTCACATAAGCCAACGCTGCCTCACCTGAGGTTGTCTCATAAAACAGTATCATCACATCGTAAATAATCAGATACGCCAAAAACAGTTCCCTGTTCAATCGAAGTCCAATCGCCTTTTTCAGCTCATCATTGGTATAACCAAATACTCTGTTTTCATCCCCGGCAGTGACATACAACGTATTGCGATATTCATAAAGCCGGAGATTGGATTTCTTCAAAACTGCATCCAGAATATCATAAACCTCCGCCTGGCTGCTGTAAGCATCATAAAGATCTCTGTGATTGTCTTTGCCCACCGTCTCGCCTGTAATCAGGCAGGCAAATATCTCCATTGCCTTATCCAGATTTCTGTGATCCATTATTCTTCCGTCCTTTCAAATCGAATATTGCTCATTTCAAACCGTTCCAGAATTGAAATCGTCTCATCAGGAAGGTAATTCAGCCTGAATTTCAACCCTTCATATCCCGGATTCACCTTCAGGAACTCTGACATGGTCTCCTCAAGAAATGTATCAGGATGTTCTTTGATTGTATCCAGATCATACCGCTCCTTCTGACTCAAATGCACAAGGAATGCATAATAATCTCCGTTCTCCAATACCTGGTCCGGAAATTTCATGGCATAAAGATAGTTTAACTGCGCCAGTGTGACTTCTTTTTTTTGCTTTAACTGATCCAAAAGCACCCTTAAAAGATAGCCGAAATTATCTTTCATGCGCTCTTCTGCCACTTCATCCTCATAGACATACATCTGTTCCCTGCCTTTTTCCACCGGCTCACCGGCTGAAGATTCCTCCGGTTTATAAAGGAGCAGATCATCCACTCTGGAGACCGGAAAGGTTTTCCTGATCTTCGGAGCCATCAGCGGCAATACCAGATGGGTAAGAAGTTCCGGATCATCTGCTTTGATCATCCGCTGTCCGACATCTATCAGATCAACCGCCGGCCGGAAACGTGTCCGCTTCGCCTTGGCAAGTGCTTCATCTCCGGCCTTCTGCATCTGCATATATGCATGCATCAATTCCTCATGGCGCTTCATTGCATTTTTCAATGCCGTATCCAGCCGATGGACTTCTTCTGCCGCCTCCCCGGTGATGCGGTCTGCCTCCATTTTCTGCACTGCCCTGGCTGACAATGCCATATTTGATGCAAATAATCTCTGCTCCTCACTGAACCATTTCATCAGACGATCATGATAATTTTCAAGCGCTTTCAAGCCCTCTGTTACATGACGGTTTAAAAGCGTCTGTATCTCATGGCGCTCCTCCATCAGGCGTCCCACTTCCATATTGATCCGTCCGATGACCTCCAGACCACCTTTAAAATTCTGAGCTTTGATCATTTTCTCAAGCAGCAGCTGGGCTACACTGATATGACTTTCCTCCCGCACTTCCTTCGTATCAAGATAAAAAGCCACCGCATCAGATGAAATTCTGTAGAGTACCTGCTGATCCTTTAATTCACTCTCAATCAGACGTACTCGCAGCATTTTCTGCTGATGGGCGGCCGGGTCATAATAGTTCAGTTCAAATGGTCGTCCCTCGTTGCATAATTTATCAAAAATATACTGATACAATTCATCATTCTCTGCCTCTTCTTCGGTGAAATCAAAATCTCTCACCAAAAGCTTTGCCATGAACTGTCTGTAATCCTCATAATATACCGGCTGATCATGAAAATGATTCGCCTCAATAAAAAAACGCAGGACAGCAAGGACAATATACGACATATCCAGGCGTTCATACGCGCCGTCTCTGTACTGAGACAGTCCGCTGTCCATTAATCTGAAAAATGGATAATAACGCTTCAGATGCATCATTCGTTCCTCATGGGCCTGCACCATATCATTCATCAAAATATAATTGTCCACTTTTTTCTCCTGTCTGTCATTGATGATTTTCTCACAAGTTCTGATGCACATTGCGTTCTGGCACAGGAACACCATTCCTATCCTGATGACCGCACATCCATGCAAATTGTTCACCGCATCGTCTCAGTTCACCCAAAACTGTATCCAGCCCTTTCTGACTTTCCATCCAGCTACAGCGGCTGATTCCCTGTGTAACTGCCGGGCACATCAGAAATTCTACATCTGTATCCTGAAAAACATACTCAAAATACATCCTGCATCTTCTGGCATGAAAAGCCTGACAGCAGATCAGTGCTTTCTTCACTGTCATCTTCTTCTCTTCCAGCAATCTTCTGATATATCTTGCATTCTCAAGGGTAAATTCCGCTTTCCGTTCCTGCAAAACCGCCGTCTCCGGCACTCCCTCCCGTATAAGCACATCCGTCAGGAAATCTGCCTCCGTCATATAAGCTCCTTTGTAGCGATCACCTTCGCAGGCTGCTCCCGCAAACGTCTGCTGCCCTTTGCTGTACCTGCCGGACACAACGATATAAGGTGCCATTCCCTCATGATATAATGCCGCAGCTCTCCTTGCAGGCTGCGGCCATGTATTCCCGGGTACAATGATCAGATCTGCCTTCTCCGGCAGATCTTCAAGGAAAATAAACTCCGTGATATCTCTCAAAAACTTCATGGTCCTAATTCTCTTTATCTTTTGCAGCCTGCTTATTTTCTCTTGGAAGTTGCTGCATATGCCTGCACAGCAACGGCTTTTTCAGAATCCGAACCATATTCTGACTTCGGCACAACCTCTTCAGAAGCAACTGTCCACTGTCCGCCCTTATTCTGAGGCAGCAAAATGACTGTCTTCTCTTCATCATAATTGCAATACCAGGCAACATCTGAAAGCGGCGCTTTCACTTCATAAATCTTTGCAGTTTCAGGGAACCAGCATACAGCATAATTTTTCGCAACTTCTCTGTCCAGACTGAAGGCAAAGCCCTTCTCGATCACTCTGCTGGCATCTTCTTCTCTGCCGAAAGGACGTTCAAAACTGCCTCGGTACACAATCAAATGACCCTCATCATCCAGATATTCCGCCAGTTCTTTTTTCATCCCTTTGATTCTCTGCTTTTTATCTTCTTCCGGTTCCTGTTTGAAAGCCCTGGCAAATGTATTGACAAAACCGCCGTCCACACTGCTGTCCAGATAAATCTGAACAACAAGCGGCAGTGCTACATTTGCCGGGATCAGCCCTTCCCTGAAATAATATTTGAACCATTTAAATGTTTCATCGGAATCTCTGCCGTATGTTCTCGCCAGATAGGCAAAGCTTTCTGCCCACTGAGACAAATCGTTATTCTGCTCTTTTGAAAGCTTCTGAATATCATCCAGCACTTTCTTTGTTCTCGTCTTTATAAAATCTGCCACCAACGCTTCATCCGGTGTCAGTACTTCACTCTTTGGCATTTTTGTGTTCTCCATTGTTCTTCCTCCTGTTCCTAAACTCTTTCTCACATTGATTGATTATCCAGTCAATCGCCCCATCTATGATACTCTCAAAAAGACTGATGATAATGTTCATTGATCTTTTTCCTGCCAGTCAACTTACTTCATAAATAAATGCTGACTGAGTATCTTCAGCATCTGAGCAGCCTTGGCATTGCCGTTATCCGCAGACTGTTTAAACAGTTCAATGGCTCTGTTCTTGTCTGTCTTCACACCTTCGCCATACCAGTAACAGTAACCCAGATTATACTGTGCACTGGCATGACCGCCTGCTGCTGCTTCTTCATAAAGCCGAATTGCCTCTTTGACATCCTTATGTACACCTCTGCCCTTCTGATAGCAGAACGCAAGATTATTCTTGGCCTGGATATTCCCCTGAGCTGATGCCATCTCATACCAGCTGACAGCCTCTTTGATGTTGCGGACAACACCCTGTCCATATTCGTAGCAGTAACCGATCTCACTCTGTGCCTTGGCATGACCGCCGAATGCCGCCATCTGACACCACTTGGCTGCCTCAATAATACTCTTTCTGACACCGATACCTCTGTCATAGCAGACACTGAGCTGATACTGTGCTTCTGTATGTCCCTGGCTGGCCGCCTGTCTCAGGTACTTGAACGCCTTTACACCGTCTTCTCTTGTGGTGCCTGTTTCAAGGATACGCATACCCTCGGCAAATAAATCATCTCTTGTGGTAAGTGGTTCAGCAGTTTTTTCTGTCTCCTGCTGCTGTAACTGCTTTTTCTGTGTCTCATCAATATTTTCTGTTCTCACCCGGGCTTCTTTTGCCATTGGTTCCTCCGCTGTTGATTTTGCAGCTTCAACCGGTTCTTCCGCAGATTTAACAGCTGCCTCAGCTTCAGCTTTTATTGTTACATTCTCCGGTTTTATTGACAATTCTTCAGCTCCTGCCTCTGCTTCACTCTTAACTTCCACGGATGCAGCTACATCAGCTGTTTTCGCCTTCCGGCTCATCATCTGATACTTATACTTAAACAATGCATGCAGTACATCCAGCTGAACATCCAATTCTGATGCCATCTGTACCCCATCCAGATGAAACAGCATGGTATCCAATTCATGCTTCAATGTATAATTCATGACTTTTCTATAGCTCCTGGATGTATGAGCTGCCGGTGTCCAGAAATGAATAACACACACACTGCCTGCCACTCTCTCCTCACTGCCGCTGCCATGATAAACTTTCACACCCGTCTTCTCAATATCCTCGATAATTCTCTGTACAAGCCGATAATCTTCATATGCATAATTGATATATATATATCTTTCCATTTCGTACTCCTTTGTGAAATGTCGAAATTTCCCGATGATAATCATACCATAAATAACCGTGAAAATCCACCGCATTCCAAAAACTGGCGGCGTGAAATTGCAGTTTTCAATTGACATCTGCACAGGTTACCGCTATGATGTTCATACAGGAGGTGCTTATTTATGTTCCGTTTATGGGGAAAGACATTTCTTCACAATCGCATGACCAATGATATCGTAGTCTGCAATGATTCCGAAGAATCTCGAACATCTAAAATATTTCAGGCCGTTACAGAAATCTGCCAGACTTTTGACCTTTCCGAACCCATCTGGCTCGATATAAATATCCGTGACTTCAAACGTCACAGCAAAACAAGATTTACACAGGATAATTTCATTGACAGTATCGACTTTGATTATCTGGAGATACAGGTAATTGAAGAGGATTAAAATCAACTATCATCCATGAATCATAAAAATGGGATCCGCCAAGAGCTTTTCTGTATCGAATGGCTCTTTGCGAATCCCATTTTTATTAAAATTCCATATGTCTGTTCTGCTGCTTATTCAGCAGCGTCAATCATCATGCCGACTTTCAGTACGCCATTGTCAAGGGTAACAACGAAACGTCCTGCATTGGCTTCAACAATCTTTCTTGCATTGTCAAAGCTGTTGTCACCGGCTGCTGCCATCTGAGCTTCTGATAACTTCTCTTCCGCTACAGGAATCTTGACAATGTAGACAACCTTGCCGTCCTGTCTGTAAACTTCCACATAAGCTCTTGCATTGTCTGCTGTGAAACGCTCAATCTGTGTAAAGATATCTGTAATGATCATCTTCAGGCTATTGCGGTCAATATCGATAATCACCGGTTTCTCAGGTGCACGTACTGTAACACCCACACCTCTGATCTTCAATGCTGATCTAAATTCCTTACGGACATCCTTGTTGAGTTGAACGAAATTAACTCTGCCTTCATCAACAGCATCCAAAACCGGCTGCTGTATAACTGCCTGTTCACTGACATTCTCTGACAACTCTGCATCCGCCTTCTCCTCTTCCACAGGCTTTGCAACCAGGGTCTCTCCCGTCGGTGTCTCATCATCAGCCGGAACCTCAATACGGTGGATGCTGTCTGTTCCCGGTTCATGAATATCCGGTGTCAGGCCCGAAGCACGAAGAGCCTTCTCTACATCCTCTACAGAAAGGATTTCTGTCTTCTGAGAAGCATTCACACGTTCACTGCCAAATCCCGGTACAGAAGTCTGAATATTCATCACTGTCTCTTCCTGAAGAATATCCTTCGAAGGCTCATTAGAAGACTGCTGTTTCTCTGCTTCCGCAATGGCCTTACCAAGATCCAGTGCTTCCCAATCCATTGTCTCACCCTGTACAGGCTCTTTATGAATATCTGAATGTTCACCTTCTCCTGCACTCTTAGCTGCATTCACATCCGCTGTATCAGAATCACTCTCTATTTCTTCCTCATCTTCATCACTGCCGCCATTATGTACAAGCAGTGCCAGAAGTTCAATAATAAAAACAACTGGTGCAGCAATAAACATAATTGGAATACCCTTAACAGTATACTGTCTCAGGAAAATAACACCATATATCAATCCGCCGTTGATGGCAATCAGAACAATCGCTCCGACGATCACATTCAATGGAGACGGCAGTTTGCCGATACCGTGTGCAATACCGCCTACAATCGTTCCGATGATAGAACATCTCAGCAGACGTCCTGCTTTGATACGTCTGACAATACTGAAATAAGAACGAATGATCCAGCCATAGGTCACAACCGCAAGTCCGGCTGCACCATAGCGGTACATATCACCATCCATCTTCAGCAATCTGCGGATCACCATCACAAGTGCCGCTGCCACTGCAATCATCACAACCAGTGCAATTTCAGTAAAGACCTTGTCCCACCATGTCAGGCAGACGCCGTCATAACCACGTTTCATACCCGTTGACATGATACAGAAAATCAGACAGATAACAAAGATCACCGCTGCAATAATGCCGATAAATCTTGCCATGCCAAAATACTCACCCATCTTCTCAAAAGACTGTTCTGCCTTATAGAAGGAATCCTGCTGAGCAAGTTCATTGTCAACAGCTGAATAGATAATATATTTGTTACTTGCTGCTGCAAGCTTCTCGGTCCACTCATCTTTGTTCAGCAGCTTACCCGCGATAGGACTCTGAACAGTTGTCTGTCCATCAGTATTGGACAAAGCAACGTAATGATTGCTTCCTTCAATACGTTCCTTGGCATCATCACCGCTTGCTGCGATACGATACTTATCACTGTCAAGAATCATAAATGAGAAATTAGAATCCTTACCCATATAATTCTCTACCAGTGTTGTCAGCAATTCTTCATTGCCGGCCTGCGTCACAGATGGATCGGCCTCCATCGCCTGAACAAGCTGAAGCAGCTGATCCATGCTTTTATTATATTCTTCTGCAAAACTTCTGCTGTCAAAGAAATCTGTGCTGTAGCTGCCGCCCGCATATCGGTCGTCCACATATGTGTAAGCCACATATGCGGATACCAATGCAACCAGACAGGATATCATAAGCAGGAATCGCATGATCACCTTCAACGGCAGGCTCTTCACTGCTGACCATTCTTCATCTGCTGCTGTACTTGCAGTTGAATCATCCTCAGACTGAGTCTCAGAAGCTTCCACTTCTTCCACATCATCCCAGAAATCATTTTTTTTCTTTCTAGCCATTCTGTCCTTCTCCTTACCTGATTTTGTATAATGAACCACTAATTATTCGGCATCTTAACTGCCGGGATTCATCTATATCATAATGATTTATTGTACACCATTCGAGGCTTTGAATCAATCCCCGAACTGTTTTTTTATGATTCTATTTCCCGATGGCAGAGTATCCGCAGCATATTTTCCACCAGTTGTTTTTCTTCCATCAGAAGTTCATGTCCCTTAAATCCCTTCATATCAATTAGAAAATACGGATTTTTTGCCGTTGATTTAAACTTCATTCTTTTGCCGTATACCGCCAGAAAATCCGGTATGGCAGCCACATCCACATCCGCACGCTCATGCATATAAATTCTCGTTTCTTTTTCCTTATGCACCAGCTGCACCACGCCTGCCGCATGGGCTTCAGCCCGAATCAGAGCCACCAGCAAAAGATTGGCTGCCGGTTTCGGAAGTTCACCAAAACGGTCAATCAGTTCATCCAGCATTTCCCCATATTCTTCTACATTCTGTATTGAAGCGATCCTCTTATACATATCCAGTTTCTGGAATTCATTCTTAATATAAGAAACCGGAATAAAGGCATCAATGTCAATATCCACAGATGTCTCAAAGTCTTCCTGGATTTTTTCTCCTTTTGCCTCCATAACCGCCCGATTGAGCATCTTACAATAAAGATCGTACCCAACTGCCTCCATATGGCCGCTCTGTTTTTCTCCGAGAAGACTACCTGCACCGCGAATCTCCAGATCACGCATGGCAATCCGGTAACCGGAACCCAGTTCTGTAAATTCCCTGATAGCGGACAGACGTTTTTCTGCCACTTCTTTTAACAGTTTGTCCCGTTTATACATCAAAAAGGCATAAGATGTTCTATTTGACCTTCCCACACGGCCTCTGAGCTGATACAGCTGTGAAAGCCCAAGATTATCCGCATCATGGATAATCATGGTATTGGCATTGGAAATGTCGAGGCCGGTTTCTATGATCGTTGTTGAAACGAGAACATCAATTTCACCGTTAATAAACTGATACATGATTTTCTCCAGTTCACGCTCACTCATCTGTCCATGGGCATAAGCGACAACTGCATCCGGCACCAGCTCTGCAAGATTTGCGGCAATTTCCTCAATGCCATTGACTCTGTTATACACATAATAAACCTGTCCGCCCCTTGCCATTTCTCTTAATATCGCCTCCCTGACCATCTCATCATTATATTCCATGACGTATGTCTGGATCGGCTGACGATCCACAGGTGCTTCTTCCAGAAGGCTCATATCACGGATGCCGATCAGACTCATATGCATCGTTCTCGGAATCGGCGTAGCCGTCAATGTCAGGACATCTACATTTTCCTTGATTTTTTTGATTTTCTCCTTGTGCGTCACACCAAAACGCTGTTCTTCATCTACCACCAGCAATCCCAGATTCTTGAATTCCACATCTTTGGACAATAACCGATGTGTACCAATGATAATATCCACACGTCCGGCCTTCAGATCCTCCAGAGTCTTTTTCTGTTCAGCTCTTGTTCTGAATCTTGACAACAGACCAATATTTATCGGATACTCTTTCATACGCTGACAAAATGTATTGTAATGCTGCTGGGCCAAAATCGTTGTAGGTACAAGCACCGCACACTGACGGCCTTCCTGAACCATCTTAAAAGCTGCCCGGATCGCCACTTCTGTTTTGCCGAAGCCCACATCTCCGCAGACCAGACGATCCATGATTTTCGTGCTCTCCATATCCCGCTTGGCAGCCGCTATGGCATCCAGCTGATCCTGGGTCTCCTCGTAAGGAAACATTTCCTCAAACTCCCTCTGCCAGACAGTATCCGGTCCGCAGACGTATCCTTCTGCTTCCTGACGTGCCGCATACAGTTTCACCAGATCCATCGCCAACTCTTTGACAGCGCCTTTGACCTTCGTCTTTGTCCTTGTCCACTCCGGCCCGCTCATCTTATTGACCTTGACCTGTTTGGTGTCCTTATCTGCATATTTCTGAATCATATCAAGGTTAGTTGCCAGAATGTACAGGCTTCCGCCTCCGCCATATTCAATCTTGATATAATCTTTGGCCACCCCGTCAACTTCAACATTCTCTATACCACGATAAATGCCGACACCATGTCCTTCATGAACAACATAATCACCTACAGACAACTCTTTGAAACTCCGGACACGCTCGCTATCCGATGGTGACTGGCGACGCTTCCGGCGCTTCTTCTTGTCCTCACCAAACATATCCGACTCTGCGATAATCGCAAACTTGATCATCGGATACTGGATTCCTTTGTGCAGGCTGCCATGAATGATCATAATTTCACCAGGCTCCGGCACTCTATCCCTGTCATCTGAATAAAATGCTGTCAGGTCATACTCCGCCAGATCTTTTACAAGACGCCGTCCTCTCGTCTCCGAACGGCAGACGAGAATCAACCGGTAGCCGCTGTTTTTCCACCCAGTCAGTTCTTTCACCAACAGCTGAAAATCTCCGCGATAAGTATGCATACTGCTGGCCATCATGCTGTATTTATTCTTTACCGCAATATGTGCTGACTTATAGGAAAGCGTACTGAGTAAGACCGTCCGCTGGCTGCCCATCTGTGCCAGAATTTTGCGGCACTCATAAATGGCATCTGTCTGTCCCGGCAGCACATATCCTTTCTCCAGTCTGCCCATCATACTTTCCCGGTATTCTGTTGTTACTGCCTCGCCCTTTTCTGCAACACGGGCCGGTTCATCCAGAACGATCAGACTGTCATCCCTGTCAAAATAGCTCAGGAAGGAAACCGTATGTCCGTAAAAATACTGTACCAGACTGTCTATCCCGGAAGATGCACTGCTGATTTCAAGATTCTCTTTTAATTCAGCAATGACCTGTGTCAGCCGCGTGGCTGTCTCATAATTTTGACCATCCTTCAGCCGCTTCACCTGCCGCTTCATATCCTGATCAATCATTTTCAGTCCTCTATCACGAACAGCAGCACTCATAACATATTCCGTGGCCGGATAGATGATGACTTTATCCACCTGCTCGATGGAGCGCTGACTTTCTGCATCAAAACTTCGTATCGAATCGATTTCATCGCCCCAAAGCTCCAGGCGATAAGGACATTCATCTGCCAGATTATATATATCAAGGATACCGCCTCTGACCGCAAACTGTCCCGGACTTTCTACCTGACTGACTCGCTCAAACCCCATGGCTGTCAGCTCTCTGCTCAATGCTTCCAACGGAAGTACATCTTCCGCCCTAAAAATCAGACGATTTTTTGCAATCTCTTCCAAAGGAAGCAGTCTGTCAAAAAGTCCATCTATGGTAGTGATCACCGTCACCGGTTCGCCTTCCAGCATTCGCTTGATAACAGCCATTCTCTGGCTGACGATCAGATTACCGTGAATGTCCGCATTGTAGAAAATAATATCTTTGGCCGGATAGTAAAAAACATTCCGGTCAAAGAATTGATAATCCGCATATATTTCTTTTGCCTTGATTTCGTTATAAGTCACAATCAGCTTCACTGGATAAGGTTCACCGATACTGCTGATGAGATGGCATTTCTGCGAATCGATACAGCCGTCTATATGAATCGGCGTCCGATGTCCGGCCAGATCGCTGACAATCTGCTCATATTCACTTAAATCATGCAACGGCTGTGTAAATGCTTTCATCCCTGGCTCCTTTCATTTATCAGGCTTTTTTCTTCGTATTGTAACGATTCATAGCCCCTCTGACATCATCTGTCACCATCAGCTTGACAGCATCCGCTGCCTCCTTCTGTGCCTCATCAATTATCTTTCTGTCCTCAGCACTGTAACGTCCCAGCACATAATCGGCCAGATCCCATCCCTTTGGCTTTTCTCCGACGCCGACTTTAATTCGCGGAAATACTTCTGTTCCAAGATGCAAAATAATATTCTTGATACCATTATGTCCGCCGGCACTGCCTTTTTCACGGATTCTTAACTGACCGACCTCCAAACTGATATCATCATAGATAACAATGATATTCTCCGAAGGTATCTTGTAATAATCTGCCAATTCTCTGACACTTTCCCCGCTGAGATTCATAAATGTCTGGGGCTTCGCCAAAATAACTTTCTCACCTTCAATATAACCGCTGCCGTAAAGTGCTTTGTGTTTCTTTTCCTCCACCCGGATCTGATTCTCTGCGGCAATCCTGTCAATTGTCTCAAATCCCACATTGTGTCTTGTTCCTTCATACTGTTTTGTTGGATTGCCCAACCCTACGATCAAATGCATATATTTTCTCCATATTCTGTATTTTATTGATAGCCGGAATCTTCTGATCCCTGCTTTTATTTTTCTCAAAACTTCCTTCTATACTATAAAAGTTTTGCTTTTCTTTGTCAACTTACATCTGTTTTGCAGAGGAAGTCATTCTTCTGTGCAGCAGTCCGTCACTTATATGCTTACATCAAAACAGGCCCCAAAAGAAGCTTGACCGGTCATTGACACCTGTGTCAAATTACTTCTTCTGAAGCCTGCTATTCAATCAATAAGAGCTGCCGGATGATGTCTCCGGATCTTCAGTCCCTTATTCCTGTTCTGTTTCCAGTGCAGCTTCCTCGTACTTCTCAAGGATCTCACGCTGAATCCGCTCACGTGTATCCGAATTGATCGGATGTGCGATATCTCTGTACTCGCCATCTGCAGCCTTACGGCTCGGCATTGCAATGAAAAGGCCTTTTTCCCCATCAATCACCTTGATATCATGAACAACAAATTCATTGTCAATGGTAATCGAAACCACCGCTTTCATCTTTCCTTCCTTCGTCACCTTGCGGACTCTTACGTCTGTAATCTGCATATGTATACCCCCATTATTCTGATACTCCCGCAGCTGATCATGTCCTGCAGCTGCCTTTTAATTATCAGATTATATATCTCTCGTTTTCTTCGACAACGATCTTAATCTCGCCGTCTTCACCCCTGTAAGTTTCGTTCGCACGAATTGTTCCACGACTTTCCACAATACAGTTCTCAATGATCGTATTGTCCCCTATATAAACGTCATTGAGTATGATAGAATTTCTGATCACGCAATTATTCCCCACATATACCTTGCGGAACAGAAGTGAATTCTCAACCTTGCCATTGATAATACAGCCGCTGGCTGCCAGGCTGTTCTTCATAGACGCCCCCGGATTATACTTGGCCGGCGGCAAATCTTCAACTTTGGAATAAATACTGTCATAACCACCAAAGAAATAATCTCTCACATCCTTCTTAAGAAAATCCATATTCGTCTTGTAATAGGATGCAACAGTTGCAATGTTGTTCCAGTAGCCCGGAACTTTATAGCCGTAGATCTTCTTTGTCTCACGATATCTAACAAGAATATCCTGTACAAAATCATATCTTTCTTCAGCATTCGCCTTCTCCAAAAGTCCAATGAGCAATCTTCTTCTGATAATATAAATACCTGTTGAAACCGTCATATTGTCTGTGATAACCGGTTTCTCCTCAAAACCAAGGACACGGCCATCGGTATCCATCTGCATCACACCAAAACGTGTCGGATCATCCTGACCTGCTGCCAGTTTTGTATAGCCCACTGTAATATCTGCTTTCTTATTGATATGATATTCCAGCATCTTATTGAAATCAATCTTGTAAACACAATCACCGGATGTAATGATCACATAAGGTTCATGACTTTCCCGAAGGAAATCAATATTCTGATACATCGCATCTGCTGTACCTCTGTACCAGGAATTATTCTCAGTTGTCATAGTTGGTGTCAGGACAAAAAGTCCGCCCTGCTTACGTCCGAAATCCCACCACTTGGAGGAATTCAGATGCTGATTCAGTGAACGTGCATTAAACTGTGTGCATACAGCGACCTTCTGTATATGAGAGTTCGACATATTGCTCAGTGCAAAATCTATGCTCCTGTAACTGCCCGCTATCGGCATAGCTGCAACGGCTCTCTTATTCGCCAGTATATCCATCCTGCTGCTGTTTCCGCCTGCTAAAACAATACCAATCGCTCTCATTACATCTCACCTGCCTTAATAATAACCTGTCCGCTGGCCAGCAGTCCGTCCGGATAATCCTCCGGTACAGTCTCACCGACAATCGCTGTGTTCTTACCGATTTGTACATGATCCGGAATGACAGATTTCTCTGCAATTGTCACAAGATCAAAGGCGTAAACCTTCGGATTGTAAACATTCGGAGCAAATTCTCCGATGCCCAGACGACAGTCCTTACCTACCTGTACGGACTCTGCAATAATTGCCTTGTCCACAGTTGTACCGTTGCCGATCACCGTTCCCTGCATCACAATAGAATCATGAACAACAGCTCCTTCTTCGATGATAACGCCTGCTCCGATGACACTGTTCTTCACTTCTCCGTAAATCTCCGCTCCTTCTCCGATGATACATCTGTCTACAACAGCCTTCTCACCAAAATACTGCGGTTTAATCATATCATTGTTCGTATAAATCTTCCAGAATTCCTCGTAAAGATTAAATTCAGGAATAATATCGATCAGTTCCATATTCGCCTGCCAGTAGGAACCGAGGGTACCAACATCCTTCCAGTAACCATTAAATTCATAGGCATAGCAATTATGTGTATTGTTATGTACATAAGGGATCACATGCATACCGAAATCACACCCCGGCTGATCCTTCAATGCGATCAAAGCCTCTCTCAGTATCGGCCAATTGAAAATATAAATACCCATGGAGGCCAGATTGCTGCTTGGCTTCGGTGGTTTCTCCTCGAAATCCTTGATATTGCCATTGTCATCGGCAATCACAACACCAAAACGGCTGGCTTCTGCCCAAGGTACAGGCATGCAGGCGATTGTTACATCTGCGCCCTTCGCCTTGTGATAATCCAGCATCACCTCATAATCCATCTTGTAAATATGGTCACCGCCAAGAATCAGCACATACTCCGGATTGTACTTCTCAATATATTCCATATTCTGGTAAATGGCATTGGCTGTTCCTGTATACCAGTCTGAGCTCTCACTCTTCTCATATGGCGGGAGCAGAGTCACACCGCCGTAATTGCGGTCCAGATCCCAAGGAATACCAATGCCGATATGGCTGTTCAGCCGTAAATGTCTATACTGTGTCAGGACACCCACTGTATCTACACCAGAATTGATACAATTGCTCAACGGAAAATCAATAATACGGTACTTGCCGCCAAAAGCAACCGCCGGTTTTGCCACATTCGCAGTCAGGACACCCAGTCTGCTGCCCTGCCCTCCGGCAAGAAGCATGGCTATCATTTCTTTCTTAATCACGCTATCACCTCTGTTGTTATTTGTGAACTTATTATACCACTATTTATATAAAAAGTGAACAGTATTTACTAATTTATTTACGACAAAAAAAGAAAATATATGCAATCCTCATAGCATCAGTTGCTTTTAGGCAACCTTTTTCTGACAATTTCCAACAATTTTTACATAGTTTTTTTGTATACAATACATAATTTACATTTTCATAATTTTCATTTGATTTTTCATTAAATGCGGTTATAATAGCAATAGGTAACTGCACAGATATAAACGCCCCGTAAATTGACGTCTATTTTCGGCCGTTACACACCCTTTAACAATATTATTTTATAGATAGGAAGGATTCTGATGTATCAAATCAATTTCAATAAACCAGTCAAAATTCACTTTATGGGAATCGGCGGCATCAGCATGAGCGGTCTTGCAGAAATTCTGCATGCCAAAGGCTTTACTGTTGTCGGCTCCGATGCCCATGAATCTGCCATTACAGATCACCTGGAATCTCTTGGTATCCAAATTACCTATGGCCAGCGTGCCGAGAATATCACACCTGATATCGATGTGGTTGTTTATACCGCTGCGATCCATCCTGATAACCCTGAATTTGCCGCTGCCAAAGCAGCCGGTATCCCGATGATGGACCGCGCCGACCTGCTTGGCCAGATTATGACCAATTATGCCAACGCCATCGCCGTTTCCGGTACCCACGGCAAGACGACAACAACCTCTATGCTGTCTCATATTCTTCTGGCTGCTGATACAGACCCTACTATTAGTGTGGGCGGTATTCTGAAAGCAATCCACGGCAATATCCGCGTGGGTCATTCCGACAATTTCATTACAGAAGCCTGCGAATATACCAACAGCTTCCTGAAGTTCAATCCAAGTCTTGAGATCATCCTTAATATAGAAGAAGACCATCTGGATTTCTTTAAAGATATCAATGACATCCGTCATTCCTTCAGGAAGTTTGCAGAAAAACTGGATGAGAAGGGTATCCTCATTATCAACGGTGAAATCAACAACGTCACTGAGATTACTGAAGGTCTGCCATGCCACATCATCACTTATGGTCTGAAACCGGCATGTGATTACACTGCTGAGAATATTGCTTTCGACGAATTTGCCAAAGGCAGTTTTGACCTGATAGCTTACGGTGAGAAGATCGACCACATCCAGCTGAATGTTGCCGGTATTCACAATGTATCCAATGCCCTGGCTGCCATTGCCGCCGCAAGAGAATTACATATCCCTATGGATATCATCAAAAAAGGACTCATGGCTTTCGAAGGAACTGACCGCCGTTTTGAATATAAAGGACAATTCAACGGCGTCACTGTCATTGATGACTATGCACATCATCCCACAGAGATCAAAGCCACACTGACTGCGGCACAGAAGTATCCGCATCGCCAGATCTGGTGTGTCTTCCAGCCGCATACTTACACACGTACCAAGGCTTTCTTCCACGAATTTGCTGATGCTCTTTCATTGGCTGATAAAATTGTTCTGGCAGATATCTATGCTGCCCGTGAAACTGATCCGGGTGACATCCATTCAAAGGATATCCAGAAGCTTCTCCTTGAAAAAGGCAAAGAAGCCTACTATTTTCCATCCTTTGAAGAGATTGAAAAATTTTTGCGTGAAAAATGTATCAACGGCGACCTGTTGATAACTATGGGAGCCGGAGACGTTGTTTTAGTAGGAGAAGCGCTCATTAAATAAAGTTATCCACAATATCCACCGATTTATCAACAAAAATCCTTGATAACTCCGGTGGATATTTTTGTTTACATAATTGTCCCCAAACCTTTATTTATTTTTCGCCTAAACACCGCATTTTACGGGCTTTTTCGACATTTCAAAAATAAAACTTCAGAAGACTATCCACCAGTTATCCACTTTATCCACAATTTTCTCCACAAAACTATCCACATTGCTTCACAAAGTCCCTCTATTCTCAAATTTTACGCTTTATGTTATACTATTCATAATTAATATTACTTCCCCGGAGGTGGGTTTATGCCGAAACCTATTACATTATCTGCAAGTTATTCCGATGACGCTACCATCATACCGAATGCTTTTTTTGATCACTATCTGCCGCGGGCCAATGGAGAATTTCTGAAAATTTATCTTTATCTCCTGCGCTGGCTTTCACAGCCGGATCATGCCCTCTCTTTAAGCGGTATCGCTGATATATTTTTTATGACAGAGAATGATGTGACCCGTGCACTGAAGTACTGGGAATCAGAAGGCCTTCTGCGTCTTTCCTTTGACCGTGACGGCAGCATTGCCAGTATCTGCCTCAATTCCATCCCCCCATCAGACTCCCGGGCATCTTCCTCTGCAGTTAATTCTGAGCATATCGCTGTACCAGCTGTCTCCCATCAGTCCGGCAGCAGTCAGAACAGCAATTTAACGACAGCCACTCCTGCTTCAGACAACCGACAGCCCCATTCTGCCCAGGAACTCCATCACTTTTCCGAGAGTGATGATGGTGCCCAGCTGATTTTTATCATTCAGCAGTATCTTGGCCGTCCGCTGAGTCCCACGGATCTGAATACGATCTATTATTTCTACGATGAACTCGGTTTCTCCAGAGATCTCATAGAATATCTTTTTGAATATTGTGTATCCAACGGCCATACCCATATGCGCTACATAGAGAAAGTCGCTTTATCCTGGGCAGATCTGCATATCACCACAGCGGATGAAGCACGTGCTCAGAGCGAGACCCATCAGAAAGCCTGCTTTGCAGTTTTGAAAGCCTTTGGTCTTGGCGGACGCATGCCTGCCGCCGGAGAAGCGGAATATATCAATAAGTGGACACGCACTTACGGTTTCAGTATCGATCTTATCCTTGAGGCCTGCCGCCGAACCATGATGGCCGTCCATACACCAAGTTTTGAATACACCGATAAGATCCTCAGCAACTGGAAATCCCTAGGTGCCTATACAATGACCGAAGTACTGGCTGCTGACAAAGCGCGCAGCGCCCAGAAGGCCTCTTCCCCTGTCAAACGGCCGATGACTGTCAAGCAGTCCCGCCCATCTTCCAACAAGTTTCATAACTTCAATCAGCGCAGCTACGATTATGCTGCTCTTGAGAAGAAACTGGCTGCGAAGATCCAAAACGGTTCCGCCGATAAATAAAAGGAGACATCAATATGAACTTAAAGAATTCTCAATATCAGGCCATCATGCGTCAATATGATCTCCGCCAGATGGAACACCGCCATCAGCAGACGCTGCGCTATGAAGAGCTCTGCAATAAGCTTCCCGCTTATCGTAACCTTGAAGATCAGATTGCCGCCCTTTACGCTGACAGAGCACGTGCCGCAGTTCTTGGACAGGCCGTCCAGCTGCAGGATATGCTGCAGCAGATTCAGACACTTCAGCATCAGCAGAGGATTCTCATGACCCGGGCCGGTTATCCGTCCGACTACCTGGCATTAACCTATACCTGCCCGGACTGTCATGACACCGGCTTCATCGGCGACGAAAAGTGTCACTGCTTCAAACAGGCTATGGTCGATCTGCTTTACCGTCAATCCAATATTCATGAAGTTCTTGAACGCGAGAATTTTGATACCTTCGATATCCGCTATTATTCTGACGCCAAAAACCGCAATCTCGGTATCAGTCCCCGTGAGAATATGCAGGCAGTTTTAAATACCTGCCATGATTTTATTGACCATTTTGATGAACAGGCCCGCAATCTTCTTTTTTATGGAGACACAGGTGTCGGCAAGACATTTTTGACCAATTGCGTTGCCCGTGAACTGCTCAACACATCCCACACTGTTATTTATCTAACCGCCTTCCATCTGGTAGATATCCTTCAGAACAATACCTTCGGGAATGATGATATGGATGACAGCGATGAGAATATGTTTCATTATATCCTTGACTGTGATTTGCTGATCATCGATGATCTTGGAACTGAACTGAACAATGCCTTTGTTACTTCACAGCTTTTTCTGTGTATCAACGAACGGCTTCTTGCCAGGAAATCCACGATTATTTCTACCAATTTATCTCTGGATGAATTACAGAACGAATATAGTGAAAGAATATTTTCCAGACTGATCAGCAATTATGAGATTATGCTGATCCTGGGTGACGATATCCGAATTAAAAAGGCAATTTCCGACTAAGACGCCTTGACATCCTATGACGGATACGTTATAAATAAAGTGGACGACAATGTCGATTTTTGTTTGATTAAGTTAACACATGATGGAGGTATATTATGGCTCAGAACATTGAAGAGTTTAGAAACTCAATTCCAGTAGGTGATTTAGGTATTATCCCGCTTCAGAGCTGCAGTGAACTTGGCAAAATGGTCAACGAATACATCGTTGACTGGAGAAAAGAACGTGAAGATGTTCTTCACCAGGATGACAAAATCAAAGATTCTTATATCGTGAATACAAAATGCTCCCGTTTCGGTTCCGGCGAAGCGAAGGGTACCATCCTTGATTCTATCCGCGGTAAGGATTTATACTTACTCGTTGACGTAACGAACTATTCAATCGAATATTCCCTTTGCGGACATATGAATAAGATGTCACCAGACGATCATTATTCCGATTTAAAACGTATTATTACAGCAGCAGCAGGCAAAGCGCGCCGTATCAATGTCATCATGCCATTTCTTTATGAGAGCCGCCAGCACAAACGTACATCCCGTGAATCTCTGGACTGTGCAGTTGCGCTTCAGGAACTTCACGCTCTCGGTGTTGAAAATATTATTACTTTTGATGCACATGATCCACGTGTACAGAATGCAATTCCTAACAGTGGTTTTGACAGCATCCAGCCAACTTATCAGTTTATCAAAGCACTGTTCAACAACGTACCTGACCTTCAGGTGGACAGCGAGCATATGATGATCATCAGCCCGGATGAAGGTGCTATGGGACGTGCAGTTTACTATTCCAACGTTCTCGGTCTTGATATGGGTATGTTCTACAAGAGAAGAGACTATTCCAGAGTTGTCAATGGCCGCAATCCGATCGTTGCTCACGAATTTCTTGGCTCATCCGTTGAAGGCAAAGACGTATTCATCGTGGATGATATGATCTCCTCCGGCGAAAGCATGCTGGATGTTGCCAAAGAACTGAAGAAGCGTAAAGCAAACCGTGTCTTTGTTGCCGCAACATTTGGTCTGTTTACAAACGGTCTGAAACAGTTCGATGAATATTATGAACAGGGTCTTATCTCCAAAGTTCTGACAACCAACGTTATTTATCAGACACCGGACTTATTATCCCGTCCATATTACATTAACGTAGACCTGAGCAAATACATCGCACTCATGATCGACAAACTGAACTACGATCACTCCATCAGCGAACTGCTCGATCCAAACGCGAAGATCCAGAACGCACTGACTTACTACCGTAAATACCACAAATAAAATCTGCGCAATGCAGGCAGTGATATAACAAAGAAGCGAAACCCACAGCCTTCTGAAAAATGCCGTCAATGAACGAATTCATATGCAGTGCGAATGTGCCTGCATTGAATCGTTCATTGGCGGCATTTTTTCAGTATACTTGAAGTTTCGCCCTCATTTACAGTTCAACATAATGATAATCACAATTTAAACTTTGCAGCATCTCTGCTTCTCTGTGATGACATGTAAATATGAGAATCTGACTAAAAGCTTTCTGCTCTGCCAGCCATCTCAATGTATTCTTCAAACGCTCATCATCATACAGGGCAAAACTGTCATCCAGAATCAGCGGCATCGGCTCACTAAAAATCATCTGGCTGACTGCCATCCTCACAGAAAAATAAATCTGATCCACTGTACCCGCCGATAATTGCTGAGGCAGCAGAAGCTGTCTGTCATCATCTACCGTTACCTGAAACTTCTCATCAATATTCAATTTCTTATGGGCACCATCTGTAATATAAGAAAAAAGCTGTGAAATATAATCTGCCAGCTGTGTGCCGAAGGAACCATGAATTCTGGCGGTGATATCCTGTATGGTCTTCTGACTGAGCTCAATCGCTTTAATCTCTTCCTCACTGTTTTTCTTCTGTTCTTTTAGTTCACTGATCTTTGTCTCAAGCTTTTCAAGACTGCTCTGTTTTTCATCCAGCTGCTCCATCTGCCAGTTCAGCTGTTCTGACTGTCTAAGCAGATCAGAGGCCTGCTTTCGCAGCTGCTGGATAGTCTGTTTCTGTTTCTGACCGGCTGAAGATTCCAGTGTCACACTTTCCCCATACTTCTCTATATAAGGCTTCAGCGGCTCCTGCAGCTGATCATAACGTCTTCGCAGATTTTCCAGTTCTTTTCTGAGTCTCACAACGACTTCCTGCCGGCTTCTCTGATCCTGCCCTCTTTCCTTCAGCTGAGCAATATCATCAATCTGGTACTTTTCAAGTATCGCCTGCTGCCGGGATTCAAGCTCCTCTATCTCTGCTTCAAGCTGTTCTATGCGTTCTTTCTTCTTTCCTGATGTCCTGATCAGCATAAACGCAAAGCCAGCTGCCAGAGCCGTCAAAAGAACCGCCGCTGCAATATGTGCGATCCCTTTCAATCCAACCAGGCCGCCTGCCAGCCAGACAAGCACAGCTACTGCAGCTACCGGAAAAATAAGTGCCAGATTCCGTATGCCGTTTCCCTCATTTTGCTCTTCCAGTTCACTGTATCTTGATCGATCATCTTCCAGCTTATTCTGACGCACTTCATAGTCTTCCATCACATCATTTAAATGCTGCTGATATTTCTGGCTACCTGTCTGATTCTCCATTTCACGAAGCTCGGCTTTTTTTGCCTTATACATGGCGGCCACATCATTATTCTCCTGAATAAGCCGGATTGCCTTCATTCGCTCCTGCCGATCCTGCTTCATGGCATCATCCACATCACACTCAAGCTGCCGGATGCGCTCCAGTATATTCTCCCGCTCCCTTTCAAGGGCTTTCTGCTGTGACATCAATGCCATCCGGCCTTCTAATTCCCTTCGGAGATTTTCTGCTTCCTTCACACAATCCTCATATTCCTGATGAGAAAACTTTGATGCTGCTTTTTTGCGCTCCTCCTTCAAATAATTCAGTGCTTTACCCACATCCACATTATCAGTCGCTCCCATGGCCATATTGGCCATATAGGACTGCATTCCCGTAGTAAACTGACCATCCGGCTGCAGTGACAGCTGACCGGAACTAATAGAATTGCGATAATTTGACAGGGTCATTCCGTCTATCAATGATGAAATATCATCCTCCCTGCATGGGATCTCACGCCCGCCCGTTTCGTCAATCACCGTCAGATGACTGTCATCCTTGTGAAAATTCCTCATCAAACGCCAGTTTTGATCCTGACAAGTCAGACGCATCCTGCCTTCGTAGCTTCCGCCGCCATCCCAGGGCTGATATTTTGTGTAAATATCCTTACCGGCTCCGCGCCCTCTCAGGCGCTCTGTTCCAAAAAGCATGCACTGTATAAATGAATGTACCGTGGATTTACCGGATTCATTGGCACCATAAACAATATTGATTCCCTTCTCCAGATGAATCTCCCGATCATGGAACTTTCCGAAATGGTCCAGATTCAGTTGTTTTATAATCACTTTTCTGCCTCCTGATTCTCTATTTCATTCAGTCTATATCATGATGTATCTCATCGTGTCTCCAACAATGCTTTCATCCCATAGCCTAATGCCTTCGCCTTCAGTTCATCACTGATATCCATCTCTGAAATCTGCCGGATATACATTCCGATAATATTATTCTGATTTTCTTCATATAAGTGCTGGAAATCAAAATCCGGAACCGAATGATCACGGACGGATAATACCCGTCCCAGCCGCATCAGCATTCCCTCATCCAGTTCAAAATCCACATTTCTGAAACCCTCTATCACAATCTGAAACATATTCTGCCGGCCGCACTGTCCCAGCAGCCCCTTTACTGACTCTGCCAGCTGACGCATGGTCATATCCGGTGTCACTTCCGCATTCAATGTAATATAGGACCTTTCCGCAAAAGGAACAAATTCAATCTTTGTCTCTTTTTCACTCAATATTCCCTGTATATAACCATGGATGCCTTCATCATTGCGGTCAATGGGTTCCAGCGCACCAGCATAAGCCATTGGGCTCCTATCATCTATCCATGGTTTGTGGATATGGCCCAGCGCCACATAATCAAACCCTGCCTGTCTGAGTTTATCCTGATTGATCGGAATATGACGGCTGTCACCGCCATGGGCCAGAAGGATATGCCTGCAGCCTTCCGGAAGAGGCCTTCCGTCCTTCAATCTGCGCATCGGTCTAAGCTGGTCATACATCGCCTCTGTAATCTCCTGCCTGTCGTAACTCATGCCGTAAACAACTAAATTCAACGAAGCAATATACACATAAGATATATGATTTTTTCTGAAAAAGACAACATTGTCCGCCCACTCAAAATCCTTATAAAAAGACTGCGTGCCAATGTAATCATGGTTGCCTGCCACTATCACGATCCTTGTGTGGGTTAATTGTGAAAAACGATAATTCAATTCTTTGAGTTCCCTCTTCAGCGGCTGCCTGTGAAAAAGGTCCCCTGCGATCAATAATAGCTCCACATCAGATTTTTCTGCTTTATCCAAAAGCCGGTAAAAGGTCTCCCATAGTTCACTTCCTCTGTCTGCTGCCCAGGGCATACCGCTGTCCGGAGCTGCTCCCAGATGGATATCTGCCGTATGTATAAATTTCAAAATGTCACCTCTGTTCCTTATGTTATCCTGTATTGTCAAAACATTGATATTTTCACATAGTATACCATATTCTGCCGCTTTGTGCCACTCTCGCTGCCCAGTGATATACCCACCTTCATCAAAGGCAACTGACCATATGAAATAATATAAAACTGGCCATTTCAAAAACGTCACATTCACAGTATGATATCAAGTAATGTTAATACAGAAGAGAGGTTTTCGGTTATGAACAAGTTAAATTCCAGAACAATCAGCATCAATGCACTGGCCATCGCTCTAGTGTGTCTTTCAACAATGTTTTTACAGTTCCCGATTCCATTGGGTTACGCCCACCTCGGCAACTGTTTCATTCTCATCTCAGGCGTCTTCTTCGGCCCTGTGACAGGTCTTCTGGCCGGCGGCATCGGCTCTGCACTTTCTGATCTGCTGACCGGTTATGCCCAGTGGATCATCCCAACACTGATCATCAAAGGTATCATGGGCTTTGTGATCGGTTACATTGCCAACCGCACAGGACTCACCGCCAATATGTTTAAGATCCGTACAGCCATCGCCGGCGTTGTCGGTATCGTGATCATGGTGATCGGTTATTTCATCGGCGGTTCTATTCTTTACGGCAGTATCTATACAGGTGCTACACAGATTCCGGGACTTGTCATGGAAGGTATCATCGGCATCCTTCTCTTCTATGTGATCGGTTCCGCACTGCAGGCCGCACATCTTCCGAAATATATCCAGCGCCTTACCCAGCGCTGACGAATATGCCATCATATGAAAGGCAGTTAACTCATCTGTTCTTGCACATGATGACTTGAATTTTGTTTCATGAAAGGAACTGAATATGTCAGATTATCATAATCATCAGAAGAAAATTGCATTAATCAATGACATGACAGGATTTGGCCGCTGCTCTATTGCAGTGGCTCTTCCTGTCATCTCCATGCTTCGTGTTCAATGCTGTGCACTTCCCACAGCCATTTTTTCCAATCATACAGGCTTTGAGAGCTTCTACTATCAAGACTATACAGACCATATGCAGCCAAGCATCGACGAATGGAAGAAGCTTGATCTGTCCTTTTCCGGTATCTGCACCGGATTCCTCGGCTCTGCCAGACAGATCGCTATTGTATCGAATTTTATCCGGGATTTCAAACGTCCGGACAACCTGGTGATCATTGACCCCGTTATGGGCGATTACGGCAGACCTTATCCAACCTACACCAGAGAGATGTGTGACCATATGAAGGATCTGGTCCACTATGCAGATATTCTGACTCCAAATATGACAGAGGCCTGCATTCTGACAGACACCCCGTACGAAGACAAGAAGTGGCATCTCTCAGAAATCGAGGCTATGGCCGAGAAGCTTTCCAAGGCCGGTCCTTCAAAGATTGTTATCACCGGCATCACGCAGGGTCAGTATGTTGCCAACTTCTGCCATGAAGCCGGCAAATCTTCCCGTGTTCTGAGAACACACCGCATCGGTACCTCCCGTTCAGGCACCGGTGATATTTTCACTGCCATCATTGCAGCAGATGCCGTCAATGGCGTCCCATTCGACCGTTCTGTCAAGAAGGCCTCCAACTTTATTAAAAAATGCATCCAGCGTTCCATTGAACTTGACATACCGCTGACAGATGGTGTATGTTTTGAAGAAGTGCTGCACACATTAAAATACGACTAAATTGATACAAAGGAGTTTTTACTATGACGATTCTTTATAAAGTTCACAATAATCTTTACGTCAATCTGACCAACAAATGTCCCTGTTCCTGCACCTTCTGTCTGAGGCAGACCATGGATCATGTGGGCGAATCCGATTCCCTGTGGCTGACACGTGAACCGGAATACGAAGAAATTATCGCCGATTTCGCTAATTTCAACGTTGATGCCTTTGATGAACTGGTCTTCTGCGGCTTCGGCGAACCGACAGAACGCATCGATATTCTGCTCCAAGTTGCCCGATACTTTAAGGAAACCTACCATAAACCAATCCGTATCAACACCAACGGACTCGGCAACCTTGTCAACTGCAGAGACATTGCACCGGATTTTAAAGGGCTGATCGACACCGTTTCCATCAGCTTAAATACTCCGAATGCAGACCGTTACCACGAACTGGTCCGCAGCCGTTTCGGTGATCAGTCTTTCCAGGCCATGCTGGATTTCGCCAAAGAATGCACCCGGTATGTTCCTCACGTTGTGATGACAACAGTCGACACAACCCTCAGCAAAGAAGAAGAGGCGCAGTGTCAGGCTATTTGTGATCAACTCGGCGTCACTTACCGTATCCGTCCATGGGAAAGCTAGGATTCTTCTTTCCACGCACTCCCGCAGGTTAAAAATCTACCTCTAAAATTTCAAAACAGGATTCAAATGAGAATATACCGATATGTCGGTCTTTGAAGATCTCATTTTGAATCCTGTTTTCATTTTTTAATACTCAAATGACTGTGCTACTTCTCTTTGCTGTTTTTGCTGCCTGCAAAAAGCCACCAGAGGACAACAACGATGATCACGATGACAATAATCCAGATGATCCAGGTCCATACCGACATTCCTGCGGCCGCATCCATTGCCTGATCCATCTCTGTATCTATTTCGGGTGCCTGACTGTTCAGCTCCTGTGCACCCTCTGTGTAACTGACAGTTGCAAAAGGCATCACATAATCATCCGGAAGATTGCCGGCCATCTTATAGCCATCCCCCAACTGTGCCTCAAAAGTATACACTGCCGAAGCATCCTCATGCTTTGGTATATAAGAATTACCCCCAAGATTATCACTAACACATACCCATGTAACAGGGACTTCCACTTCCTCACCCGTTGTCATCGTTGCTGTCAGTGTCGATGGCAGTTTCTGCGTCACATCTGTAATGGCTGAACCATAGGCCACCTCATATTTGCCAATCGATGTGTACTTTCCATTTTCTCCGTAATTATTAAATGAAGAAATCTCTCCTTTTCCGGCTGTTTCCGCCGCTGATACAACACCTGTCATCAAAACCGCCATTAAACATACCAGAATCCATTTTGCACATTGTTTTACATTTTTCATGTTCTAATCACCTTTCTGTCTCTCAAAACTCGCCTGCAGGTCTCAGTACAGAATTCGAGTCTGATTTACAGACATAGCCATCGAATTCCTATTTACCTGCTGCTGTATGTTTATGAGCATTATGTCCAAACAACTCGCAAAATATGTACTTTCATATGTCAATCGTGACATTGCACAAGAATTATGTCGTCACTTTGTGCAAAATTAAAGGAATATTTTTTCGATCTTTGGCAACACTTATACATATCACCTATGATAAAATACAAACATAGCAAAAGACAATTTCTTAATCCCTTTTTTAAATATATACCTTCCCCTTACAGGCAGCCGAAAGGCTGCCAATTTTTTTATTCTTTTCTAATGATTTTCACTTGGTACCTGTTTTTCATTCAAATACCGAAGAATACCGACAGAAATTGCCCATGCAGTTTTTTCCTGATACGCCTCCGTACAAAGTAGAACTTCCTCTTCCGGATTGCTTAAAAATCCGCATTCACAGATCACCGTCGGCACCCTTTCTTTTCTCAGAATATAATAGTCTTCATTGGCTTTTTCCTGTCTTGTATTCTCCGAATTCTGAAATTCTATCAAAGATTGCTGGATCGCCGATGCAAGCCTGTGGCTTTCCTCTGAGGGTTTATAATAAAAGACCTGGGCCCCCTTATACTTTTCCTCTGCGAAACTGTTTTGATGAATACTGACAGCCAGCAGGCACCCCTGTTCATTCATCAGTGCCACTCTCTTTCTCATATCCTCTTTTTTGTCTTCAGGCGGTTCACCATCATATAAAACTTCATCATTCTCCCGTGTCATCCGTACATGAATCCCCTGAAGCTCCAGCATATCCCTCAGTTTTTGTGCAATCACCAGATTAATTTTCTTTTCCTGTGTACCACCGACACCAATTTTGCCGGCATCAAAAAACCCATGTCCACTGTCAATGACAACAAAGGAGGAGTTTTCCATTGTCGGCTTTATCCTATGATAAAAAACAGTACTTATCCCCTCCATCCGTTCTCCCTGACCACTTTGACGGATCAGAACACTGTAAACCATTCCGATCGCCAGACACCACAATATGCCTGTCAGCACTCGTTTCATAAAAAAAGAACCCTGCCTGCATCTATCATCTCTTTGAAGACAATATATGCAAACAGGATTCCTGTTATCCCATTAGCCGGACACCCGCACTCCTCATGCCGTGTCTAAAACATTTACTGAAGATAAGACTGTATTGTATCCCAGATTTCTGATCCGCTCTCGAAGCCGATCTTCCACTCTGCAACACCCGCCAGATCAAACTCCTTGATCATCTTCATCTCTTCTTCTACGGCTGTAGCATCCTGAAGCCAGATTTCGTAGAAGTTGCCATCCTTCTCAGAGGTATAACTGCCGTAATTCAGACCCATATCCTCCACAAACTGCGGTATCACATTATGATCCGTCAAATACCCCAAAGCCTCCGCCATTCCGCATGCAAAGGAACTGACATTTCCATCGGCAGTTGTACACCAGACTCTGGTATAGAACGGAATACCATTGATCACCTTCGACTTGTCCACAACATTCAACGTATCTGTGATACCCTTGCGAACAAAGTTCAGAGAAGCGACAGGCCCCGGTGTATCTGAACCTGCAGGTGTCTCATCATATCCCATGATCACTACATAATCTGCCACAATCCCCTGTTCCCTGCGGTTATAATAATAGGTGTACTCCGGCACATAATTATCTACCGACAAGATGATATTGTTCGCACGGCAGGCGATAGACAATTCTCTGATGAACTCAATATAATCATCCGCGCCTTCCTGTGATATCAACTCAAAATCAATATTAATGCCATCAATACCGTACTTTGTCACATAACTAATCACTTCGCTGATCACTTTCTCACGTTTGGATGTATAAGCCAAAACCTGATCGGTCTTCTCAGAATCAAAATATCGTGACCCGTCATCTGAAGGAAACTCATTGGAGAACAATGCCCACACTTCAATGTCCTTCGCATGACAGGTATCCACATAATCTTTGGAAGCAATCGATGTCACAGAGCCCTCTGTATCTGCAAACGAGAACCATGTAGGTGACAATGTATTGATGCCTGATGCAGAACTCAGCACGCTTGACAAACTGCTGTTGGCCGCTGTACTCATCACTTGATGCCATCCAAGATTGATCTTGTAATCTTTGTGGATGCTGGTATATTCCGGTGCCTCAAAAGCCGGTGCCTCAGGCGTCTCTATCTGGGTCTCCTGCAGTGCCTTGTTGGACACCCATCCTACAAATCCATCTTCTGTCACCACATTGCTCCAGTCATCGTAAGCCTCGAGCAGTACCATCTTCTCCCCCTTATTGGCCTGCCTGAGCACTTCACTCTTCACACCGCCTTTATAGCGAACCGCTGTGTCCTTCTTCAGCGTCACCGTCTGCTGCTCTTCCCATTTTGTGTTCATCACAACGCGGTTTGGTTCTGTATATTCTACATAATCCATCTGAGTGTGTGCTTTCACAAATTCAGCCGCAACATAATAACTGCCATTGTAAGTCCGCACAATCATGTAACCTTCATCAGCATCGCTGCTGCCATCCCAGGTCTTCACTGTATAACTCTGCTGATCCGGTGTCACCTTCATCACTTCTGTCGGTGTCGTAAATAAAAACAGCTTTTCGTTGTCATCCCAGTAAAAACGGGTATTAATGCTTTCTGTCACCAAAGCCATGCTTAAATAAACTCTGCCGTCAATTGCTGCTGCTTTGTCTTCCTTTAGTACTTCATGATTCAGCGTAACAGCATATTCGTTCTCAGCAAGGCCCATCTCAGAAGCATAGTCAAGCACCTCTTCTGTCGGTTTGTACCTGCCTGCAAGCAGACTCCACGCCACTCCGCCGCCTACACCTATAATAAGCAGCATCACAATTACAATCGGTAATACTTTCTTCATTGGTTCCTCCTTTGCAGCCGGAGCATCTGTCAACTGTTGTCTTTCGTTGACTGCATACTCAGCCTAGATTCTGACCATAAAATCGCACCGGCAACGGCTAAGCCGACCGCCATTATCAGATACATCATCTGATAGATACGCATTCTTTCCTGATCACTGTCATAATCATGGATCTCAATATCCGCCATATGATAATAGGCTTTATATTCACTAAGATCCATGTTCTCTTCTTCTGCCAATCGTGCGGTAATTTCATCCTTCTTCACAAGCTGACCTGTCAGTGTATAGTTCTTCAAAACCTTCTCCTCCAGTGTACTGTCCTCAGCCAGTGCACCTTTATCCTTCGCAGGTATATCCGTGAGTACATAATGATTCCCGATTGATCCCATATAGCAATAAGAACATACCGTCCCATTCCCATTCACCTTATAGTAACCCGTAAAAGTAAGCTCAATGCCTTCAATCTTCACATAAGGTGATGTGCTCTCTGCAATCTCTTCCAACACCTCTGCTGTTGCCTGATCGGCATCCATTCTGTGCACGAGCCATGGATTTCTATAAAACAGTATACTTCCGACAGTGACGATGATCAGTACTCCTGAGATTATCCAGAATACAATCGCTCTCCTTCGGAGCCTGTACCCTGTCATATCATCTGTAATTACTTCCATCCAAACAGTCTCCTATTCACATTGTGTAGCTGTACAGAGCTAGCTTCCCAAAAACGACTCTATACAATTTCCATATACTTATCTTCTGATTATACTACATAGTACCCAATCCATCAACATTTCCACCCTTAAAAAACACTAAAAGCGGTATTTTCTTCCATTTTTGCATAAAAAACGGTTGCTTTCATCCATCATCCTCCACTTTTGCGGAAAGATTCCGTAAAAATGTCTTCTGTTCTCCATTTCATGCCGCGCGCTATGTGATATGTTATATTGGCACCTGCATCCTTGTAATGATACTCTCCATCAGACATATAATAATGATAACAGTACCAAATACATCCATCAATCATCATCAGTCCGCAGAAAACATCCCCCATTGACAACATGTCAATACCTTCGACACGGCTGCTTTCTCCGGGTTAAAATCCAACGTTATTTCCTCTTTACAGCCAATTAAATAATGGCTATAATGAAGATACTTGCAGAAAAAACTTCATATGGTTTATGGTTTTATTTTGCATGGAAAGGAGTGATAACATGAAATTAGAACGCATCAGTGAGAACCAGATACGATGTACACTGACACGCAGCGATCTGGCTGAACGCGAACTCAAGCTCAGTGAACTTGCCTATGGTTCCGAGAAAGCCAAAGCACTTTTTCGTGAAATGATGGTTCAGGCATCTGATGAACTCGGTTTTGAAGCAGAGAACATCCCTTTAATCATAGAAGCTGTCCCTATTTCCAATGAATGTATTATGTTGATCGTCACAAAGGTGGATGATCCAGAAGAACTGGATACCCGTTTCTCCAGATTCACACCATCCTCAGATGATTCTGATGAGGTGTCTGATTCGGATGAGATCATTTACAGCGGTACAGACGAGATTCTTGACATCTTTAAGCGCCTCAGCAATGATATCCTGGCAAAGACAGCTGAAATGCGCAGTACAGACAATACGGCCGACTCAGATATTCAGGATGATTCCAACACACCTGATACGGAAGCGAATGCAGATTCCCAGCAGATTATTTTACGTATTTATGAATTCAATTCTCTGAATGACGTCTCCCGTCTGAGCGAACAGCTTCCTGAGAATTTCGACTGCGGCAATACACTGTATAAGAACCCGGTAAATAGTCATTACTATCTTGTTCTCTCCAGCGAAGGAATCCCACGCACCATCTTTGGGGGCATCTGTCAGCTTGCTTCAGAGTTCGGTTCTGTTCAGAAAGCAAATGCCAATACATTGTATTATTTTGATGAACATTATGAAACTATTATCCGCGAGAATGCTTTGCAGATTCTTCGCAGTTTATAACCCATGCGGCAAAAAACTTATTGCGTGAATCCTATATATTAGCAAAAGTTCATCGCACATGTATAAAACAAATAAAAAAGGTTACTATATTGCTATAGTAACCTTTTCCTCATGTTTCATAATAAACCGGATATACCGGCCAACAGGATTATTCCTGAGAAATAGCTTCTGTAGGGCAAGCGCCTGCGCAAGAACCACAGTCTAAGCATGCATTAGCGTCGATAACGTATTTGCCATCACCTTCGCTGATTGCGCCAACTGGACATTCACCAGCACATGTACCACAAGAAACACAAGCGTCTGAAATAACGTATGCCATAATAGTATACCTCCTAATAATGATAAATATTAATTTTCGTACGACTCTATTCTATAACAAATTGGCGTCGAATACAAGGGCAATCTTGTATAAATAAAGAAAATTCATTATTTATTGAGAAAAAATTCACATTTACAGACAGCGTCAAAAATTTCAAATGAAGTTTGGTTGCAAAATTAAATAAAGTATATTATAATACGAGAAGATGCGTTTTTCGCACAATACGAAAGGAGTGATATTATGGCAGCAGCTGTAGTAACTAAAGATACTTTAATCGGAGATCTTCTCCGCATTGATGCCAATGTAGCACCTATTCTTTTAGGTATTGGCATGCACTGTCTTGGCTGTCCTTCTTCTCAGGGTGAGACAATTGAAGAAGCAGCTTTCGTTCATGGCATTAATCCACAGGAATTAGTTGACAAGATTAACGAATTTCTTGCAGCTAACAACTAATCCTGCATAATCATTCAGGTATACATAGAGCTGCAGCGGCTATTTAGATAGCAACGCTGCAGCTCTATGTATTTAATATTTGAACTTTCTTTTAAATAGTCTTTTTCTGCGTCTTGGCAGTTTCGCCGCGCTATAAGACGGTACTTTGGCCGCCGCCACTTCCTGACTGTTTCTTTGTCGTCCGCGAATTGCTTCATCAAGGAGCTTATAATACCGTTCTGACTGTCTTTCTTGACGTTCTTCCATCTTACCGATTTCCTGCATCACAATATCTGTCACCTGGGATGCCATCACGTCTTCAAGACGCTCATTATTTTTCACCAGTGCTTCTGTTACAATCCCGTCCATAATGTATTTAAAATGTTTCATTTTATCTGCCGGAGAAACTCTTTTTATACCCTTTTCTCCTGCTGCTTCAGGCCTATCCTTATCCGATACCGCCGGCATCCGGTCTGTCTGCTGCGGCTTCTTTTCAGTTTTTCCTTCATCCTTCTTTTCCTCTGGTACCATCTGTTTTGGCGGCGCCATTGGTTCTTTTTCGCAATCTTCAGCAAGCTGCCCTGCATTTGCCGCTGCCAGCTCTTCTTCTGTCATATGCTCGTCCTCACTCCCTGTCTTACCAAAGGGAGCATCTTCATTCAATGTAGAAATAATCAGCCGAATAGCCTTCAGCTGAAAGCCTTTCTCTTTCAGATCGCGAATATTTTCAAAAAGCTGTATTTCCTTATCCGTATAATATCTGTGTCCAAGTTCATTTCTCGGAATTTGAATGGCCAGTTCTTCTTCCCAATACCTCAGGACATGGGGTTCTACATTGATCATTCTGGCCGCATCCGATATGATATATCTCGTCTCTGCCATTGGCTACCTCCATCAATTTCCTCTCATCTCGTCTCCTTATCTGGTGTAGAAATTGCAGTTGGATGCCTGTTGATTCCATTATAGCAAAGTTCACGCATTAAGCAAATTTTCCCCCTCCAAACATTTTTGCCAGTTCTGACAAAAAAGACCTTTTATCCATGGATTGAAAGGAATAAAAGGTCTCTATCTGTCTGATTCTCTTTTTTAATGCGAAAGAATGCATGTGTTTACTTTTCTTTATTGGCAAACTTCGTGTAATTCGGCAGCCATACAAGTTCTACGGTACCAATCGGACCATTTCGCTGCTTGGCAATAATCACTTCGGAAATATTCTTCTTGTCCGTATCCTTATTATAATAATCATCACGGTAAAGGAACATTACCACGTCCGCATCCTGCTCGATGGCCCCGGATTCTCGAAGATCCGACAGCATCGGACGATGATCCGGCCTTGTCTCACAGGCACGGCTGAGCTGTGACAGGGCAATTACCGGTGCATTGATCTCACGGGCCAGTGCCTTTAAAGAACGGGAAATTTCAGAAATTTCCTGCTGTCTGGACTCCTGCTTCCTGCTGCCTCCGGTCATCAGCTGCAGGTAGTCAATGATAACAAGGCCCAGATCATTCTCAAGCTTATATTTTCGGCATTTTGAACGCAGCTCTGTGATCGATATACCCGGCGTATCATCGATAATAAGAGGTGCTGTGCTGATAACACCGGCACTTTCAATTAACTTCTCCCAATCCGCCGGTTGAAGCGTGCCTGTTCTCATGGACTGGGAATCTACTTTGGATTCCATGGAAAGGATACGGTTGACCAACTGATCCTTTGACATTTCCAAACTGAAGATGGCCGTCGGTACATGATTGCGTACACACATGTACTGAGCCAGGTTCAATACAAAAGCCGTCTTACCCATAGACGGTCTGGCCGCGATCAGGATCAGATCCGAAGGCTGCAGACCGGATGTCTTGTAATCCAGATCATAAAATCCTGTCGCCAGCCCGGTAACCGTTCCTTTGTGACGGGCCGCCGCCTCGATTTTGTCTATAACCGACAATACCACATCCTTGATCGGCACATATTCATCCGTACTCTTCTTCTGGAGCACATCAAAGATACGCTTCTCTGTGGTATTCATAATCTCATCCAGAGATTCCCTGTGCTGATAACACGTGTTGGCAATCTCCTCATTGACACGAATCAGTCTTCGCAGTGTTGCATCATCACTGACGGTCTGGGCGTAATGCCGGACATTGGCCGATGTCGGCACACTGCTGACCAGTTCGCTGATAAACTCTATACTGGAAAATTCCTCAGGAACATCTTTCATCTTCAGACGTTCCTGGAGCGTCAGCACATCTACAGGTTTCCCCTCATTGTAAAGTTCAACCATGGCATCAAAAAGAATGCCGTACTGACGCTGGTAAAAATCATCTCCTGTGATCATCTCAGAAGCTGCCACAACGGCATCCGCATCCATGATCATAGAACCTATGACCGCTTTTTCCGCATCAATACTGTGGGGCAGAATTCGCTTTATAATCGCCTCATCCATATCCTGTGCCTCCTGTCCGCAAGTTTATTACAGGCCGCATCAAGAATTGACTCGGCCTGTAATAAATGGTTTATATCTTATCTGTTGGAATTGTTCTCTAAGCTTCTGTTACTTTGACAGTCAGCTCTGCTGTAACCTTTGGATGTACTTTATAAGGTACTTTGTAAACACCAAGTGAACGCACAGGCTCTGCCAGCTGCAGCTTCTTCTTGTCAATCTCAATATTCAGCTGGCTCTTGTAGGCAGCTGCAATTTCCTTGGAAGAAACGGAACCAAATGTCTTTCCGCCTTCCCCTGTCTTGATTGTAACTGTCACGTATTTCTCCTTGATATCCTCTGCAAATGCTTTGGCTGCTTCCAGGAGTTCTTTGGCAACCTTTTCCTCATTGGCTTTCTGAAGCTTCAGATCATTGATATTCTTGGCTGTTGCTTCAATTCCCAGTTTCTTAGGGAGAATAAAGTTGCGTGCATAACCATCATTCACATTAACTGTATCACCTTTTTTGCCAAGGGTTTTAACATCCTGAATTAAAATAATTTTCATTTTAGATTTCTCCTTCCATTTTCATTGATTTGACAACGGATTTCACCTTTGCCTCAGCTTCTTCCACTGTCATATCCTTCAGCTGTGTACCGGCCATGGTACTGTGGCCGCCGCCGCCAAGCCGCTCCATAACAAGCTGGACATTCATGCTGTCATAGGATCTTGCACTGACATAAATAACACCTTTCACAACGGTAAAGACAAATGATGCCTCCACACCTGTGATATTGAGCAGTTCATTGGCTACCTGGGCACCGACAACTGTCGGGCTCTCAAGGCCTTCTGACGGGCATTCAGCATAGGCATAAACACCCTCCACCGATGCATTCTTCACAGCTTCCGCCCGGGCCTTATACGTCTGCATATCATCTCTGAGTTTCAGACGGACACGGGTGATATCTGCACCGCTCTTCTTCAGAAAAGCAGCCGCTTCAAAGGTTCTTACACCTGTTTTGCTGATAAAATTGTTCGTATCGATCATCAGACCGGCATACATGGCATCTGCTTCCTCCGGACGCAGCTTCACAGAATCTGTAATATACTGCAATATCTCTGCTACCATCTCACAGGCTGAGGATGCATAGGGTTCGATATAGGAAAGTACCGGATTCTCAATGGAATTCCCGCTCTGGCGATGATGATCGATCACAACGATGGTCTTCGTCAGATTCAGCAGCTCAGGCCCTTCCGTCCTCTCACTGGTATTCACATCTACAACAACCATGGCTGTATTCATATTCACAATGCCTCTGGCCGTCTCAGATGTCACAAACATATCACTGTCATATTCCGGATTGTCCATAAAATGATCAATCACCGGGCGTACAGATGTGGTAATATCATTGATAACAATAAAAGCTTTCTTGTTCAGGCTTCTGGCCGCTCTGTAAACACCGATGGCCGCACCGAAGCTGTCCAGATCTCCAATCTTATGGCCCATAATCGCCACCTGTTCTTTGCCCTCAATGACCTGTCTCAGGGCATGGGCCTTTACACGGGCACGGACACGGGTTGACTTCTCAACCTGCTTGGTCTTTCCGCCATAATAAGAAATCTTGTCCTTCTCCTTTACAACAGCCTGATCACCGCCTCGTCCAAGAGCCAGATCAATGGCATGGCGTGCCCAGTCAAGGGCCTGAACATAACTGGCTGCATTGACACCAAGGCCGATACACAATGTCACGCTCATCTCATTGCCGATATTGATCTCCCTGACCTCATCCAGCAATGAAAACTTGGAGCTCTGCAAAATCGGCAGATACTTCTGCCTGATGACAAACATATACTTGTCCTTCTCCATCTTGTTGACAATGGCATCATAATTCTGCATATACTTGGTAATCTTTCGTTCTACCAGTGCAGACAGCAGAGACCTTCTGACCTCCTCTGTACTGTTTAATGCCTCTTCATAATTATCCACCAGAATGATACCGCAGATCAGCTTCTGATTCTGGATCTCTTTTCTGGACATCTGGATCTCTGTCTCATCAAACAGATAAAAAGCAAATAACTGATATGCTTCCGGCTGCAATTCTACAACCTTATTGTCCATGGTGAAATCATCAATGCAAACCTTCATAATCTCGGCTTTATAATACCGTTCTTTATACCGGATATGGGCATACTTCTTCTCTTCCTCATCATCAGGAAGCATCTCCGGTTTAATATCCGGAATCAATGTGTTGATATTCTTCATATCAACAAACTCGCCAGTTATCTCCTTCATACAGGAATTCGCCCACAAAAGCTTCCCTGTCTCATCCAGAATCGCATAGGGAATCTCCAGATCATGGATCAGATTATGCTGAACCTGTGCAAACTCGATGGCGAAATTAACCAGCTCATCCACAATGGACGGTCTCAAATAAATATAGATCACAACCGCTGCTGCCACATACAAAACAAAGCAGGCAGTCATCAAAAGGCCCGCACGGTAATCTACCAGATACATCAGAACCGCTGCCACAAGCAGCAGCCCGCTTAAGAATACCGGCCAGCGCATGTACATATTCAGCCGTCCTTTAAGTTTGACCTTCTTATTCATACGATAACCTCTTAAAAACACTATAAAACTCAATATGTTATGATATGTTGAAGAACTCCGTCAAAAGGCAGAATCCCACTTATACGCTCTAGTATACCATTTTCCACCCCTTCCGTAAAGCATTATTCCACTCATGCATCCTTCCTGCCTGAGATAATCATTCAAAATCCCCACAAAACAGCAAAACTGTGGTATACTTCAAAATATAATGCATCGGTTATCTTCTGCTGTACCTGCAAAGAAACATTTATCCCCCACACCATCCAGTTCATAAAATACTTCCTCTTTTCCAATAAATATCTATTGTGAAACTCGAAAGCCTACTGGAATAGTGCATAAAGAAAATGTTTCACACGCAGGTGCTTCGGCCCGGCCGGTACATAAGGCGCTGTCCTTTAGCGCCTTATGTACCGCTGCACGGGCTGGCAGCGAGAGCGGCCTGCGTTGAAACATTTTCTTTGTACACTATGCAAAACTCTTGAAGTTTCGCAATCATCCTTTACTGAAAGGAAGAATTTTATGAACACAGCAATTTTCTTTGCAGATGGCTTTGAGGAGATCGAAGGCTTAACCGTTGTAGACATGTTTAGAAGAGCCGGTATTTCGATCCAGACAGTCTCTATTTCAGACTCTCTGACCGTTACCGGCTCCCACGATATCAAAGTTCAGGCTGACTGCCTGCTTAAAGATTTTGATTTTAATACGGTAGAAATGCTGATTCTGCCGGGCGGTATGCCGGGTACAACTAACCTCAGCAAATGCGAACCCCTTTGTGATGCACTGATGCAGTTTTCCCGTCAGGGCCACTATCTGGCTGCTATCTGCGCAGCTCCAAGCATTCTCGGCGGACTCGGCATCTTAAACGGCCGTGTAGCCACATGCTACCCTGGCTTTGAGAAAAAACTCTTCGGTGCTTACATTACCACAGATCCTGTTGCCAAAGACGGCCACGTGATCACAAGCCGCGGCATGGGCACCGCCATTGAATTTGCCTCCGCACTGATCGCAGTGATCCAGGATCAGGAGGCCGCAGACAAGATCAAAGCATCTATTCTTTATTCTTCTGACGCTCCTCAAATTCTTTAATCTTTTTCTCAACCTTGTAGATATTCCGGCATTCCGGATATCTGGCAAGGAACATATTCTTGAAGGCGAAGAATGAAGATACTTCATATAATTCGCCTTCTGCGCGCAGTGCAGGCTCTTTCCGCGCGATCAGATCCTGCATAAAACTGTCTTTCTTCAATGCCGCATACTTCTTCATGAATTCAATGGTTACCGGCAGACGGCGAAGTCTTGTCACATAATTCGGATGTGCTGCCTTTTCAGCATCGTATTTCTTCTTCTCTTCTGAATTCTCATCCGTCAAAGCTTCCTCAAGTGCTTCATTAATATAGATCACTTTCAGATCATCGTGGATCATCATCTTCGGTTCCATAACCTCAAGTTCTGTCAGATCCATCTCCTGTCCATTATTCTCCAAATCCGTCATTGCTATATACCTCCATTTTCTTATTCAGTAACAATCATCTATCTCTATTATAATCTAAGCCTTCCTTTTTGCAAAGTGATAGACCGGATAAAACCCAAAATCTCCCGCTGAAATATAGCCATGCCAGTCCATTCCCCAACTCACTATCCATTCAAACTATGAAAAACAGGCGGTCCGCATATGCAGACCGCCCGATTTATTACTTTTAAATACCTTCTCTTATGAATTTCACTTTAATCACTTATGTATTTTAATTGATGCTTTGCAATAACCCCTTATTATGCACCAACAAAACAGAATACACAAAGGATAACCAGATATAATGCACACCATCCGATTGTCTTGCTCATGATCTTACCATCAGAACCCGGAAGGTTGATAGCAGCAACACCAAGAGCGATACTCTGTGGAGAAATCATCTTACCAGCTGTAGCACCTGCACCATTGGCAGCCATTAACCAGATTTCGTTGATACCTAACTGCTGTGCAACAGACTGCTGTAATGTTGCGAACATAACACTGGCTGATGTAGCAGAACCTGTAACGAAGCATCCGATACCACCAATCAGAGGAGCGATTGCAACATAAGCACCGCCTAACAGTGTTGAAAGTGCATTGGCCAGATCCATAACCATACCTGCATAACCCATAACCTTAGCAATGGAGATGATGAAGATAACAGTCAACATAGCCTTCCAGTAACCTTTGAAAGTCTTGCCAAGCTCTGCACCCATATCACTGATGCTTGCGCCCTGAACTGCTGTACCAATAATTGTTGCAATGATCATCAGGATACCAGGAGTGTTGATCCATGATAAACCAACCTTGGCACCGCCTTCGCCGCAATAAATAACAAATGATGACTTAAACTGTCCCAGGAACTGATTGATCGGAGGAACAAGTTTGGATGTACCTAACAGGAAAATAACAACTAAGATGTAAGGAAGCCATGCTTTAACCATGCTCATCTGAGGCTTATCAGAGGAAGCTGCTGCTTCTTCTTTGGACTCAAGCATATATTCTTCCGGAATATTCGTGTGTTTTCTACCCATAACGATTGTACAAACGAGGCAAACCAGAGAACCGATAACTACACAAAGCTCAGGACCTACGAATGTGGCTACAAGATAGAAAGGAATAACAAATGATAATGCAGATACAAGTGTAATACCTACAACACCCTTTAATGCCTTTGTACCACCGCAAAGAAGGATGATAACAAATGGAGAAACAACACAAAGAGGAATCAGCAGACGGGCTGTCGGCTCTGAAAGCATCTGAGCAAACACACTTGCATCGGCTGCACCTGTAATGGTTGTAGGGAATGCAGTATTCGCTGCTGACAGAGTAGGTGTACCAATGGCACCAAACTCAGGAGATGCAGCATTACCAATCAGACAGATAACACAAGCTGTAACCGGATTAAATCCAAGTGCAACTAACATCGCTGCAGGAATAGCTACGGCTGTACCGAAACCTGCGATACCTTCCATGAAGTTGGAGAAGCCCCAGCCGATAACAAGAGCAGCTACACGTTTATCATTGGATACAGATGCCAGCATTGCTTTGATGACATCCATCGCACCTGTTCTTAAACTCATGTTATACAGGAACATGGCACCAACGATAATAACACAAATCGGCCATACCGCTGAAACAACACCTTCTAAAGTACCTGTGATCGCTTCCGGAACTGTCATATGATAAACAGCAATACCTTCAACGATCGCAATAACCAAACCAATACCACATGATTTGTAACCGGCCATCTTTAAGCCAGCCATAGAAATAATAAGCCAAGCAATAGGAATAATAGCAAGAATAACTTCCAGTAACATAATATCTTCCTTTCTCTCATCAGACTCCAACTGGTCAACCAGTCAGGTGATAAAAATGGTCTTATTCCATCTTATGCATTTCTTGAGTCCTGCAGGCTACCACCCCTGCAAAACCCTATGTCAATGAAATAAGACTTGTCGTCCTTAACCCTACCACAGATTAAAAACATTCGCCCCTTGCCAACCGCTAGCTTGAAGGCAGGGACTATTTGATTTGTATAGATTATATAACTTTTATATTCAGATGTCTACACTTTTATTTAATGTATACAATATCTTTATAATTTTTTTGTCTATCTTTTCACATTTTTAACATAAAATATCCTTGATTTTGGACACAATTCGTATCTGATATGCAACATTTCCACTGGTATTTGTGTATATATTGTTATTTTATGTTTATTTTTCTGCCACTTATTCCTTTTTTTGATAATTATATAACGCTCGAATATAAAAAAACAGAGAGTTTTCTAAAGAATCTATTAAAAATCCTACTGAAAAACTCTCTGTTTTTTATTTAGAGAAAAATATCTGGCAAATAATTAGCCCATGCTCTTAGCTGCGAAATATGTTGTACCATATTTTTCGGAAGCTTCTGCTTTTGCTTTCTCAAGATCTTCAATTGTCAGTGCATCAAGTGCTTTAACAACAGCTTCATGGTCCAGTGGTGCAAGACCAAGTATTTCACGTGCTTCTGCAGATGTAGCAACTTCGTTGCCGTAAGCTTCAACAGCTCTTGCAGCACGTTCAACGAGCATCAGGTTGTTGGCAAGGATCTTCTTGCCTTCTTTATCGTAACCATAGACAACGTTATCTTCCATACCTACACGTACGTGGCATCCGTTAGCCAGTGCAGAGAACATAACCGGCAGATGGCCTTTGCCGATACCGAAACCGGAAACTGTCACTTCCTTAGGAAGGTTAGCATACCACATTTCTTTTTGACACTGAAATAACCCTTTTCGGCACGTTTATACAAAAACTGAATAACCATAAATATGGTAGAAACGGGCTTTTGGCACGAAGTGTCTTTTTTCGATTATACGGAGATTTCGACATAATTTCCACCTAATCAAAAAAAGGCACCCGATTCATTACTGAACCGGATGCCCGAATTTCAATTAGTCTGTGATATATGGCATTAAAGCGATATGTCTAGCTCTCTTGATAGCTGTTGTAAGCTTTCTCTGATGCTTAGCACAGTTGCCTGTGATTCTTCTAGGAAGAATTTTACCTCTTTCAGAGATATATCTCTTTAATTTGTTTGTATCTTTGTAATCGATAACTGCGTTCTTATCTACACAGTATACACATACTTTCTTTCTTCTGCGCATAGGTCTTCTCTTCATCTGAGTGCCTCTGCCTTCTTCTTTATTGTATGGCATATCAAAACCTCCTTCTCAAATTCAAATCTTTCTGTTATGCTCTGATAACAGATCATGTCCTATTCTAGCTGAATGGCAATTCTTCATCAATGCCATCCGGAATGTTCATAAAACCATCCGATGGTGCCTGACTTGGCACAGGTCTTCCGGACTGCTGATAACCACCGCCATAATTGTTATTGGCTGCAAAATCACTGCTGTTGCGATCACTTGCTGCTTTGCTCTCGGCAAATTCCTGTTCTTCAACAACAATATCTGTTGTATAAACACGCACACCGTCTTTGTTGGTGTAACTGCCTGTCTGAATTCTGCCTGTGATCACAATGCGGATGCCCTTGTGAAAATACTTTTCTGCGAACTCTGCCTGACGGCCAAAAGCTACACAGTTGATAAAATCGGCATCCGGATCACCGTCACGCTTAAATGTACGGTTCACTGCCAGTGAGTAGCGGGCAACTGCTGTAGAGCGTTCACCCTGTGAATATCTGATCTCCGGATCTCTGGTTAATCTTCCCATCAAAATAACTTTATTCATTTAGACTTACCCCTTTTCTAATTAAGCGTCCTGTCTAATGCATAAGTATCTGATTACATTCTCCATAATACGGACACGCTGTTCAACTTCGTTTGGACAGTTTGAATCGGATTCGAAAGTGATGAAGTAGTAGAAACCTTCTTTCATCTTCTGAATTTCGTAAGCAAGTCTCTTCTTGCCCCATTCGTCAACGTTAGTAACAACGCCACCAAAACGAGCGATAACTTCCTTGATCTTCTCGATGCTTGCTGCTCTTTCTTCATCTTCGATCTTTGTAGTAAGAACTACTGCTAATTCGTATTTGTTCATGCTAGTGCACCTCCTTCTGGACTTCACGGCCCTCCCATTGCGGAGAGCAAGGAATTAATATATAACATATCACAGTTACCCAGTTTACCATAAAAAAAAGTGCAAAGCAAGCACTTTTTTCATATTATGGTATAAAATTTTCGTAACTATTCAGAGCTAACCTCCAAAATGCTACGCATTTCGTCACCTATCGGGCAATCTTAATTTCTTCCCCATTTCTCTCCAGTCTCCGAATGTTCTTCTCCACCAGCTTCCGCGCCATCATCACCTGATGCTCACAGCCGCAGCACTTTAATCTGAAATCCGCACCACTTCGAAGCACTTCCCAGGCAAAACTGCCGCAGGGATGCTTCTTCTTCAGCCGTACAATGTCGCCTGTTAAAATCTCCATTATGTGCCTCCTTGTATAGTTGTATCATCCACGCTATTTGCAAAGTATATGCCAAAGTCTACTCACTTGTCGCCCTTTAAGTATAACGGGGATTTCCTCCGATGACAAGTTGATTTCTTTATAACCCATTATTCCCCTCTATACATTTCCAATAATATATGCTACATTGTAACTGTTTAGGTCAATTATTCCTAAATTTACAAATCGATACCCTTTTGATAGCAATATGTGAACATTTAGAAAAACATTAACTACTAAAGTACACTTGGATGAACATGAAAATTATCATATTCAAAGCAGGTGCATTCAGCATGGCCGGTTCTTAGGTGGTGTCCTTTACCACCTTATGTACCGCTGCCAATGCTGCGCAGCGCAAGTGTACCTGCTTGAATTGATAATTTTCATGTTCTCTAAAACTTTGGAGGAATTTACAATGCAGCATTCACTTAATCAGGTGCGCATGATTGCCACTGACATGGACGGCACTCTGCTGAACAGTCAGGACCAGATGCCCCGTGATTTTTTTGATATACTCGATCAAATTCACAAACTCGGAATTCTTTTTGTCATTGCCAGCGGGCGGCCATACCCAACCCTTGCCATGCAGTTTGAAAGCTGCATGGACAAGCTTGTTTTTATGGCTGAAAACGGCGGATGTCTCGTCAACGGCGATCATCTGGTTCATCAGGACATTCTTGATACAGACGCCCTTTCTTATCTTCTCGGGCGCTGCCGTCAGGTTCCCGGCGCCATTCCGATTCTCTCCGGTTTCAAAACGGCCTATCTCTTCGATCAGACATCGGATGATGCCCGCAAAGAAATAGGCCGTTACTATAAGAAAGTTCAGTATATCCATGATATCTCTGAAATTGATGCCCCAGTAAGCAAAGTGACTGTCTGTGACTTCAAAGGTGCCGAAAGCAATTCATTTCCGGCCCTGTCTGATGTCCGTGCACCTTTTAAAGCTACTCTGGCCGGATACATGTGGACAGACCTCAGTCTTGCCACCACAAACAAAGGCCGCGGACTCACTGCACTTCAAAAAAAATATGATATTTCACCGGATGAAACCATGGTTTTCGGAGACTATCTCAATGATTATGAAATGATGAAACAGGGCTATTTCAGCTACGCTATGGCCAATGCTCACCCTGATTTAAAAGCCATCAGCAACTTTGAGACATTGTCAAATGATGAAGATGGTGTACTGTACATCATTCGTCAGCTCATTCACAGCAGACAATAAACGGCGAAGATTTCGATAATTAAAGAACCCACTTCTCAATGGCCGCAGCAACACCATCCTCATCATTCGACAGTGTAACATCATCTGCCATGGCCTTAATCTCTTCATCGGCATTTCCCATAGCCACTGCCAGGCCTGCTGCCTCAAACATGGTTCTGTCATTCATCGTGTCCCCACAAACCATGATCTGTTCCGGCATGATTCCAAGTTTCCCGGCCAATTTCAGCAGACTATGACCTTTATTGGCTGTCGCAGCAGTGATTTCCACATTAAAACTATTGCCGAATACCACACTGAGCTCCGGGTCATTATGCATTTCATCAAACAATTGCTGTCTCAAGATCATATCATCAAAAGAAGCCAGCATTTTCTCTATATTAAACTTACCCGAGTAAACCCGTTCTCTCAAATCATCCACCGGTATTCTGGAAACCTTAATATACTCCTTGAACCAATCCGGGAAGTTTTTATAGTCATGAAATGCTCTGTTATAGCTTTTTCTGTCAGCATAGGACTTTCCATCATGATAAAACTCAATCAGCGCATCTATCTGAATTAATTTATCAATGACTCTGCATGCCGTCTTATAAGGTATAAAATCCGCATAGATAATACTGTCCTCCCACAAATCAACAACCGCTCCGCCATTGGAAGTCAACGCATAACGCACCCCCGGAATCGAAGTAAAACTCTCCGGTAAACCGGTCTTTTGCCGTCCAGTGGCAGGCATGACAATCACGCCCTTTTTAATTGCTTCCGCAATCGCTTCCCTTGTTCTTTCTGTTATGACCTTCTCTGAATTAAATGTGGTACCATCCAAATCCAAAGCTATAAGCTTAATTTCTTTCTTCATCGCCTGCTCCATTTCATATTCTCAAACTAACTTCCACTAACTGCTCTTATATATGATTATTGTTTTTCTTACCTTCTACTGATCCTTAAAACGAGACGAAACACACTTTGGGTGTTTCACTCGTTATCCGCGTAAATTAAAAAAAGAATGTGCCAAAGCACATTCTAGCACCGAGCGCGGTCGCTTGCGACAATCTACATCTTTGCGCGAGTGTGCATCACAGGCGCGTTAGTGCCTTTTTATGTAACAGGGGTGTGCCCCAGCTTTGCTGGGCACGCTCCTATTACATAAAAAAGACTTGATATTCATCAAGTCTTTGAGTTGCGGGGGCCGGATTTGAACCAACAACCTTCGGGTTATGAGCCCGACGAGCTACCGGATTGCTCTACCCCGCGATATTCTGTTACGACTTATCTGTTCCATAAGTCGTAAACTATTATATCGCGGTTATAGAGTATTGTCAACCGTTTTTTATAACTTTTTTAATATTTTTTTAAAAGTCATCCTTATAAAGCATTTATCTCCCATCCATTACAGCATCCTTAGAATATTCATCATACATTCTATATTCTCTTTGCCGATTTTGTCTTCGATTTCTTTCTGCGCTCTCTGCCAGGCTGACATTGCTTCCTCGATCAAATTAGATTCCTTATGATATGGCATCCTACTGAATCTTCGCTGTCACAAAACCGTACTGTGCATCCCCGTATTCCCAATTGATGGTAACTTCGTACACATAACCCGGTTCTACACCTTTGATAACAAATTCCCCATCATCATTCTTTTCCACAGTCACATCCTCCGCTGATGCATCATAATCATCATCAGCCCCGGCCGGGTACTGATCTGCACTCCAGCGACGGACGGTCACCTTCTCCGGCACCAGATCACAGCTGACGGTAAAATCTGTCTTGCCGTCATCCATGGCCATCTTCTCAAGATCCTCCCACTGCATCACAGCCAAACCGCATGCAGTCACTGTGTTATCTTCAGAACTGTCTGTTTCAGAATCGCCTAACGGCGCTGTCCATGTATAATTCGCCGGTCCGCTCATCAATGACATGGTCTGTCCAAGAGATGAACTGTACACCACACCGGCTGAAGGAACCTCACTTGTATCCGGTTCCGCAAATACCATATCAATCACATCCTGATACTGCTTCAATTCATCTTCCGACCCCTCACCGGTAACCACCATCTTGCTGACTCCCGGATACTGTCCCGGATAACTCTGCAGCATAATGCCATCACCGTAGACATCCACATAGTCTGCCGCTTTCAGAATTTCTGAGGAAATCTTCTTGCCGGATTCATCTGTCAGATCTGATGGAATCTCTACTGTGAATACATTTCCATTGTCCCGATCTGCCAGAAGCCATGTACCGTTCTTTCCAGCCAGAAGAATACAATGCTGTGCTGCTGAATTCTCTTCACCGCTTCCATCACCTGTTTCTGACGGATTGCCTGTAGTCTGGCTCTCTGTCTGAGCGTTCAACTGACCATTTGCTGTCTGCGCGTTCTGTCCTCCTGCCTTCTGTCCGCATCCCACAATCAATGCTGAAGTCAGACATACCGCCATTAAAATACCTGTTAATTTTTTCATCAATATAAACCTCCTGCATATCTAGTTCCAGTGTCTTTCTGCATCAGCTCACTCTGCCTCAAATGAACTGCATCTGTTTCAAAGACATCTGTACATTTTTGTTGTGACAATAGATATACGTACACCTTCCTGCTTTTTATGGGGAATCGGATAAAATTTTTCACGAAAATCATGAATCTCTTCCGGATATCCTATTTTTTCTTCAGATTCTGTTTCTGATTGAGTTTACAGCAATCCGGAACCCCGCCGTCAAAAAGCTCATTATTTTCTTGTGCTACCCGCTCCAGATAGCGGTTCATTTTTTCCTTTAATTTCCTAGAAAAGCTTCATTCTGAATTCCACCTTTCTATCCCTGTAAACATTCACCATGTGAAATGCCTTCATCCAATCTATATTATTTCTATCGGTTATATTATAATACATTTTTTCAGATACGACACACTTTTATGTCCGGACATGATAAAAATATCGGAACAATAAAAAGAATCCTGTTCTTGAATAGGACGTAATTTCCCATGCAAAAAAAAGACCGCCGTCCTGCTTTCCTGCAAAGCGACAGTCTTCCTGATCCGATTAGTTATTCTGATTCTTCAATGTATGATACAGCTCTGCATGAGCCAATTCCATATACGGTGTTGTATAGAGAATATTGACAATATTAAATGTAATGGCACCCAGAATAAACCAGCCGATAAATGACAGATCCAGTACAAAGGCATCCATCTTGTTGCCATCCATCATACGCTTGCTCTCTGCAAAGGCATCCTGACGGCTCATATCCGGATTCTCTGCAAGAAGGTATGGAATCATCATGTACTCATATCCCTTGATGATGCCCGGAATAATAAAGAGCAGTGTCCACAAAAATGTAAACAAATCTTTCATGAACATCACGGCTCCAATATGTCCATATCCATTCTTGAATGCATATAAAATGTCACTCCATTCTGCATTGCCATATCTGCAGTCTACAAAGACTTTTCGGCATCCGACTTCCAACGGATTCCACAGAAAAATATTCAATACAACATTGAACAGCAACGCAATGGCAATCACACCTGCGATGCCAATAAGCATTGCAACAATAAATGCCAGATTCCTACTGAATAAATCTGTTACATCGATATCTACATCATTACTCTTTGCTGCTCCTCTTGCTGAATTGTAACCTGATCCGATCAAAAAGGATAAAATCAATCCACTACAACAACCTTCAGATAATTGGCCTTCAGCAGTACTCTGGCATTACACTTCAATCTCTGTCTGTTCCACATAATTATGCCCCCTCATCTTCTTTTTCTCTCACTGCAACACATATTGCATACAAATTTATGATAACACATACCACCTGTAAAAGCCATAATTCTATCGACACGTTCTCTATGATTTTATCGACACCTTTACAATTTTGACTGCATAAGTCAACGGATCCCGCTCTTTATAGTCAAAAAGCAAAGCCTCCGGACCGCCGATGCGATATCCGGCCTTTGCAGTCTCTGCAATATCCATCACAAAACCTTCCATATGGGTCATTCGCTTCATCTGACGCGGCGTACAGCCGGAATAAGACGGCAGATACTGCCTTGTCAGTGTCTCATCCCTGTAAAAATCTTCGCAGAAAGGACGATATAGTATCTCCTGTGCCCACTCCGGACGGGATTTCAGATTCTCTCTGGCATAAAGGTCATAGAGCATGGTAAACTTGAGAATTTCAGAAACTTCGGATTCTCTTGCCGCAAGCTTATCAAGCTTGCTATTTTCCGCTCCGCTTTCTGCCTGCACATCTGCTGCAGTTTCGCATTCCTGACATGGATAGACACGACTTTCCGCTCCCAGATGCCGCTGCTGCACAAATCTAAGCAGAATATCGTAGCGCTGCATCCGCCCATGCTGCACTTTGCCAAATCCGGTCGCCTCATAAAATTCCGCCAGATCTTCAAACAAGTCAAAGGGTTCTTGATAAAAATGCATCAGATAGGTTACGGACAGATCAAACTGATGGCTGTTGTAATAGACTTCCACCATCTCCTCAACACCCTTGAGCTTCAAAATGTCAGCATAACTCATCCAATCAGTCTTAAGCACTTCATAGGGTGCTTTCCTCCGGTAAACGATGCCGTATTGTTCTGCCATCACATGCATCCTGGAACCTTTCAGCACTTTCAAAAAGCCCAGCTGCAGCTGTTCCGGCCGCATTCTGTACACATCATTAAAGGACTGCTTAAAGCGGTGATAATCTTCATATGGAAGACCGGCGATGAGATCCAGATGCTGATGGATATTGTGACCTGCATTCACCCTGTCAACAGCTCTGGCCAATCGATCCAGACGCATGGTTCGTGACACTTCCTGAATCGTAGCATCATTGGTGGACTGGACACCGATCTCCAACTGAATCAGTCCCGGCCGCATATCCGACAAAATTTCCAGCTCCTCATCATCCAAAAGATCCGCACCAATCTCAAAATGAAAATTGGTGATTCCTTTATCATGGGCCTTAATATAGCGCCAGATAGCCATGGCATGCTTTTTGTTGCAGTTAAAGGTACGGTCCACGAACTTCACCTGGGGCACCTCATGATTAATAAAAAACTGCAGTTCTTTTTCCACAAGGGACATATCCCTCAGCCGCACTTTCTTATCTACCGAAGACAGGCAGTAGCTGCAGGAAAAGGGACATCCTCTGCTGGTCTCATAATAAATGATCTTATTCTTGAAATCCTCCATCTCCTCATAGACGAAAGGCACTTTGTTCAGATCCATCACTTCACGCCACCCATTATCCACCAACAGTCCGTCTTCCCGGTAAATAATCCCCCGGATATCCTGAAGCTTTCCACTGCCGCCGATATAATACTGCATCAGCTCATGGAAACTTTCTTCTCCCTCACCGCGAAGGATCCCGGTCACACCGTGATTTCGCTGCAGGCATTCTGCGGCATCATAAGACACTTCCGGACCGCCAAACCATATCGGCATCTCTGGCCTTAACTGATGTAGAAGCTCTGCCAGCTCCTCCACCATACCCATGTTCCATATATAACAGGAAAAAGCCACCATATCTGCCTGTTCCTTATAAAGATCCGCCAGTATATCTTCCGTATACTGGTTGATCGTATATTCTTTGATCTGAATCTGTTCTTTATATTCATCCGAAAAAGCCCGGAGACTGTAAATCGCCAGGTTGGCATGAATATACTTGGCATTGATCGCTGCCAGTACAATCTTCATCCTTTATTTCCCTCAATTTCTATTTGTTTCTTTTTCACGTATCTGTATATTTTCCACGGTAAATATCGTCTCTTGCAGACACAAAACTGTTTCTTACAGATACTTTATTATTATAGGCATCCCATATTGAATGTGCAACACTTTCTTTGCCATTGATTTTTCAGAAATAAGACAGGCCCTTGTCTGATATTAAAAAAATAGCCTGCAATCCGGAAATCTATCCACCCTGTTGTCAACTAGACAAAGACTGGTCATTTCCGACTGCATGCTATTTTTTACACACTGCTTTTTATAAGTTCGGACGAATCTGTTTTGGTTTGTATCCGGCATCTTCCAGTGCCTGGATGATTTCTTTCTTATGTTCTGTACCGAAGGCTTCCAGTGTAATCTTCAGCTCTACAGCTGCCGTTCTGTTGGTACTGAAGAACTGGTTATGGTCCAGTTTGATCACATTGCCGCGCTTGTCGGCGATTACCTGTGATACGCGCACCAGTTCACCCGGCTTATCCGGAAGAAGTACAGAGATCGTGAAGATTCTGTCTCTGGCGATCAGACCGTTCTGAACAACGGAGGACATGGTAATGACATCCATGTTGCCGCCGCTTAAGATAGAGACAACCTTCTTTCCCTTCACATCCAGATGCTTCAGTGCTGCCACTGTCAGCAGTCCTGAATTTTCAACAACCATCTTGTGATTCTCTACCATATCAAGGAAGGCCACAACAAGCTCTTCATCATCCACCGTGATAATGCCATCCAGATTCTGCTGGATATATGGAAAGATCTTGGTACCCGGTGTCTGAACCGCTGTACCATCTGCAATGGTATTCACCGGTGATACGGTTGTCACGCGTCCATTCTCAAGGGACGCCTTCATACATGCTGCGCCGGAAGGTTCAACACCGATGACCTTGATATTGTTCTTCAGCATCTTGGCCAGTGTGGACACACCTGTAGCAAGACCACCGCCGCCAATCGGTACAAGGATATAATCTACCAGAGGCAAATCCTGGATCACTTCCATAGCGATGGTTCCCTGACCGGTTGCCACACGCAGATCATCAAAAGGATGAATAAATGTGTAGCCATTCTTAGCAGCAAGCTCATAAGCCTTCTCGCATGCCTGGTCGTACACATCACCATACAGAACAACTTCTGCACCGTAAGCTTTAGTACGCTCTACTTTGATCAGCGGAGTCGTCGTCGGCATGACGATGACAGCCTTTACGCCATAACACTGTGCCGCATATGCAACACCCTGAGCATGATTACCTGCAGATGCTGTGATCAGACCTCTCTGTCTCTCCTCATCTGTCAGTGTACCGATTGTATAATATGCACCTCTTAACTTGTAAGCGCCTGTCAGCTGCATATTCTCCGGCTTAAAATAAACCTTGTTGCCTGTATGATCACTGAAATACTTGCTGTAGATCAGTCTTGTCTCCTGAGTTACCTTCTTCACCGCTTCGCAGGCTGCTTCAAATGCCGGCAAAGTAAGCATACCCTTCTCAGCCTCCGTGATTTCGCGGGATTTGATCTTATTAATCTTCTTTTCTAATGTCAATTCATCAGTCTCTGCTGTATTCTGTTTCTTCTTATTGTCGTCTGCCATAATGCTTCTCCTGATTTAATTCTTCAAGTCACAAACGCAATGGGTCTGCTCTCCCATTGGGATCTAAAATGTTGTACGGTTTATAATTATACAAAACATTCCAGGAGAAATCAACAAAAAATATCTTAATGCATCTTCGGACAATCAAAATGCTTTCGTCGTCATTCTCTGTTATCCAGATACCACTGAATCGTCCACTTCAACCCATCCTCAAACTTTGTCTCCGGCAACCATCCCAACTCCCGATGGATTTTGGAAGGATCGATGGCGTAACGCAGATCATGCCCCTTACGGTCTTCCACAAAGGTAATCAAGCTTTCCGGTTTCCCAAGCTCATGACAGATCAATCTCACGATATCGATGTTTCGCATCTCATTGTGACCGCCGATATTGTAGATCCCTCCGACACGCCCCTTATGCAAAATCAGATCAATCGCCCTGCAGTGATCGTCCACATAGAGCCAGTCACGGACATTTAATCCCTGACCGAAAACAGGCAGAGGCTCATCCGTCAGGGCTTTGAAGATCATCCGGGGAATCAGCTTCTCCTGATGCTGATAAGGGCCGTAATTATTGGAGCATCGACTGATAGTCACAGGCAGACCATAGGTCCGATGATAGGCCCTCACCAGAAGATCCGCCGCTGCTTTGGAACTGCTGTAGGGCGAGCTTGTCTTTAACGGTGTCTCCTCCGTAAAAAGAAGTTCCGGCCGATCCAAGGGCAGATCACCATATACTTCATCTGTAGAAATCTGGTGAAACCGGCGGATACCGTACCTTCTGCATGCATCCATCAACACAGAAGTCCCTACGATGTTCGTCGTCAAAAAAATCTCCGGACTCTCAATAGAACGATCCACATGTGATTCAGCTGCAAAATTCACCACTATATCAGGCCTTTCATCTTCAAAAAGCCTCTCAATGCCATCCCGATTACAGATATCAAGATGGCAAAATCTGAAATTCGGACGATCCATCATCGGCTGCAGGGCTGCTATATTCCCCGCATAGGTGAGCTTGTCCACACAGATCACCCTGTCTTCAGGATAATGCTTCATCCAATAAAAAATAAAATTACTGCCAATAAAACCGGCACCGCCGGTAACTAATAAAGTCATTGATTTTTCCTAACATCTTCTAATTTTTTATCAGTATAGCATATTCCCCTGTCCTTTTCCACCGTTCCTGCTTAATTCAAAATGAGCCGTTGAACACATGCATCTTCGTTGTGCGGATAAAGATGTATACTCATTCAGTCCCCTCCAAATCATAATCTGTGAAAGAAAAATTCTTTAGCAGATTAAAATAATCTGCTAAAAAGGCGTCTGTTTAAGCTTAAATTCAGGAAATTTTTGGAAGTGTCCCTATAGTTGACCTCTTAAAATCTGAGGTTCATCGGATTCAGAATGTTTAGAATAGATAGAATTCAGAATATTGCGCTTGGTATCCATGTCCGGGTGTACATACCGATTTAAAGTAATATTGACATTGGCATGCCCCAGAATCTCACTGACGCTTTTGGCATCAGCACCGCTGTTAATGCAGTTTGTAGCAAATGTATGCCGAAGTGCATGAAAATGTGTAGACTCAATACCGGCTTTTTTTAGAATGGATTGAAATTTGTATTGATAGGTTCGCGGATCCATGGGCGTAAAGGGATTTAAAAAATAAATCCCTTTACAGGGACTATCATTATAAGAAAGAATTATGTTGTACAGAAATTCTGGAATAGGTATTTCACGAATAGAATGAACTGTTTTAGGCGGACCTTCGAATAGAATAGTTTTGCTTCTGCTCTCTGTATTCGTACAGTCAAGCCGTTGAACAGTTCTTTTAATATGTAAAATCCTGTTTTGAAAATCAATATCTTCCCATTTTAAAGCACATATTTCACCAAGACGCAGTCCCATAAAAAGACAGATAAGAATGCCGGCTTTATAAATATCAATGTCATTTGACAGATACTCAACCAGTTTCTGCTGTTCATATATATTGAGGGTGCCGATTGGTTTTGAAACAGTTTTGGTTATGACTGGCACCAAATGCATTTTGACCGTGCCATAGTACTGATTGCCATAATCCAAAATACGATTAAACACACAATAAATGCTCTGATAAAGACTGGACGACAGATCTTTCGGCAAAACAGACGCAATCATCTCTGAACGAAGTTCCTCTGTCCGTATATCTCCAAAGGATTTTTTGATGTACTTCTCATAAATGCCCGCATATTTACGGTAGGTGGAGTATTTACGATGATCCGCAACATAAGACAGCCATTGCTGCGATAAATCCTCAATGGTCATAGACAGGTGATTTACATCCGTTTCATTTGGATCCGCCTGCAAAATAACCGTAGCTACTTTAAATTTCATCAGCTTTTGTTTGACACCTTTGTAAGTACGGCTGTATACAGAACGGTATTTTTTGTGCCCGTCTGATGAACAAATCATATATCTGCCTTCCCATCTTCCGTCGCTTCGCTTTCTAATGTTTTCTCCACGTCTTGACAATTGTTAATCCTCCCTCCAAAGCTGACCATTTTTCTGACCACTAAAAGCATAAATATATTTTAAAATGCCAACTTTCTATCAATAACGGCATCAAAAAAGTGGCTTCCGATATCCATATGATACCGGTTAAGCCACTTTTTATCAGCCCCTGTACTAAATAACCATCTATGAGATGCCTTAGAGCATCGAACGTACACCATGCGTAGCATTTTGGAGGTTATCTCTGAACAGTTACTTCAATTTAATTAGTCCAGTTCGGCATAAAACTCAACCACTGCATTGTATTGTTCCGGATCCTCGATGACGTTGAGAATGACTTCGTCTTCTTCACAGGATTCATCAGCGATTGCCTTCATGAACAGCATGCGTTCCGGGTCGGTGCTGATGCTGTCACCTTCGATTTCACTGAGCAGCACGAATTTCTCAGTGTCCATATCGAATTCATCCAGAATGGCAAATTCTACTTCGCTGCCGTCTTCCATCTCAAGTGTCACTGTATCAAATTCGTCCATTTCTTCGTTTTCTTCGATTCCCATTTATTCTCCTTTATTCAGGACTTCCCCGCTGCCTCCGCCTTTTCAGAGACAGCGAATCCAATCCATTTGTTAAATTATAATGAAGCTTCCAGAGTTTTTCTGATCGCTTTGATAAATTCTTCGCTGTTGGCAACTGTTACATCTTTCATGGTTGTAATCAACGCCAGGTCTTTGGTCATTGTACCATTCTCAATCGTATCGATGGTTGCTTTCTCCAACTTATCTGCAAATAACTGAAGTTCCGGGATGTTATCCAATTCACCACGTTTTCTCAGGGCACCTGTCCATGCAAAGATGGTTGCTACGGAGTTGGTGGATGTCTCTTCACCCTTCAGATATTTGTAGTAATGTCTCTGAACGGTACCATGGGCAGCTTCATATTCATATGTGCCGTCCGGTGCAACCAGTACAGATGTCATCATCGCCAGAGAACCGAAAGCTGTGGCTACCATATCACTCATAACGTCGCCGTCATAGTTCTTGCAGGCCCAGATATAACCGCCTTCTGAACGGATCACGCGGGCTACAGCGTCATCAATCAATGTGTAGAAGTACTCAATACCTGCTGCATCGAATTTCTCTTTATACTCTGCATCAAAGATTTCCTGGAAAATATCCTTAAATGTGTGATCATATTTCTTGGAAATTGTATCCTTTGTGGCAAACCAGAGATCCTGATGTGTATCCAGTGCATAGTTGAAGCATGCTTTTGCAAAGCTTTCGATAGATGCACAGATGTTGTGCTGACCCTGAATGATGCCAGGTCCTTCAAACTGATGAATAAGTTCACGTGTCTCTTCACCGTTTTCGTTGGTGTAAACCAGTTCTGCCTTGCCTGCTGCAGGGATCTTCATCTCTGTTGCTTTGTAAACATCACCGTATGCATGTCTTGCAATCGTGATTGGTTTCTTCCATGTTCTGACTGTCGGTTCAATGCCTTTGACAACAATCGGTGCACGGAAAACTGTACCGTCAAGGATTGCACGGATCGTGCCGTTCGGGCTCTTCCACATTTCCTTCAGATTGTACTCTTTCACACGGGCTGCATTTGGAGTGATTGTTGCACATTTGACAGCTACACCGTATTTCTTCGTTGCCATAGCAGAATCAATGGTTACCTGGTCATTAGTCTGATCTCTGTATTCCAGGCCCAGATCATAATATTCTGTCTTCAGATCAATAAATGGAAGAAGCAGTTCATCTTTGATCATCTTCCAGAGAATTCTTGTCATCTCATCGCCGTCCATCTCGACCAGCGGTGTTGTCATTTTAATCTTATCCATCGTCATATCCTCCCGTAAAAATCTTTAGGACTCTTTATAATAGTTAATCAGGCAGCCTGCAAGGATGATCTTGCGCTCATCGTCTGTCAGTTCGCCCATTTTCAGAGTGATTGGCTTCATTTCTTTACCCACAACATAAGCAGGGATATCTGTCAGCTTATCCTGGATCGCCTTTCTGATGCCTGGGATAAAGATATAATCATCGTTGGCAAACGGCAGTTCATCTTCCGGATAAAGGAATGGCAGCATGCCCCAGTTGATCAGGTTGGAACGATAACGTTTTGTTGCATAGCCTTTGGCAATGTTGGCCCATCCGCCAAGGACTTTCTGACATGAAGCAGCCTGTTCACGGGCGGAACCGTCACCAGGTTTAACCGCGTAGATCGTACTTCCTACAGCTGTCTTCTTCGCATCCATATCAGGGAATGCTTTCTTGATGTCCTCAATCACTGCTTTGATTTCATCTGAAAGCTCTGTACCGCCGGAACATGGGCATCCGCCGGCCTCTCTTGCCTCTTCAAGGGCACGGACAGCTTTGGCACGTCCCACATAAGCAGGATCCTTTCTGGATAATGTAAACTCAGCCAGTCCAAGAGGATTGGATCTGAAGGAAGACGTCTCACCGGAAGGGATCAACTCATCTGTTGTTGTCACAGGGTCATGGATCTCTGATACGACTTTGATGATCAGGTCATCTGTCAGTGCTGTCATCTTCGGCCAGTCTTTGATGTTCGGACCGAACTGGATCTCTACTTCAGGATGTGCTGTACCCTTGCTATCGTAAACTCTGTTGTCATAAATTGTCTTATCAAAATGATACTTCGGATTTTTGTATTCAATGTCTGCCAGATCTGTTGCAGGTGTCAGGAAGCCTTTGTTGGCTGCTGTTGCTGCAATAGAACGTGCATCCATCAATGCTACGGATGCTACCTGACCGTTCTGGAGCTTGGAGCCTTCACGGTTCGGGAAGTTACGTGTTGTATGACGGATACTGAAAGCATTGTTGGCAGGTGTATCTCCGGCACCAAAGCAAGGACCGCAGAAAGCTGTTTTGAGAACAGCACCTGTCTCAAGGAGTTCTGCTGCTACACCGTTTCTGATGAGTTCCATGTAGATTGGTGTACTTGCAGGATAAACACTCATTGTAAACTTGTCGGAACCGATGCTGCGGCCTTTCATAATGTCTGCCGCATCACAGATGTTCTCGAAACCGCCGCCGGCACAGCCTGCAATAATACCCTGATCACAGTATAACTTGCCATCAATGATCTTGTCCTTCAATGTGTAATCTACAGCGCCATCGAAGCTGACTGCTGCACGTTTTGCTACATCATCAAGGATATCTTCCAGATTGGCATTCAGTTCTTCAATCGTATATGTATTGCTTGGATGGAAAGGCATTGCGATCATTGGTTTAATGGTGCTGAGATCAACAACAACCATACCGTCGTAATAAGCAACCTTTCCAGGATTCAGTTCCTTGTAATCTTCCGGTCTGTTATGAAGGGCATAGAACTCTTCGATCTTGTCATCGGTACGCCAAATGGAGGACAGACAGGTTGTCTCTGTTGTCATAACGTCGATACCGATACGGAAATCAGCACTCAGGTTGGAGATACCAGGGCCTACGAATTCCATCACCTTGTTGTTCACATAACCGTTGGCAAATACTTCACCGATAATAGCCAGTGCCACGTCCTGAGGACCCACACCCTTCATCGGTTCACCTGTCAGATAAATACCTACAACGCCAGGCATATTGATATCATAGGTTCTGCACAGAAGCTGTTTTGCCAGCTCGCCGCCGCCTTCGCCGATGGCCATTGTACCAAGGGCACCGTAACGTGTATGGCTGTCAGATCCCAGGATCATGCCGCCGCATGTTGCCAGCATTTCACGGGCAAACTGATGGATAACAGCCTGATGAGGCGGTACATAAATGCCGCCGTATTTCTGGGCACAGGTAAGGCCAAACATATGATCATCTTCATTGATCGTACCGCCAACGGCACAAAGGCTGTTGTGGCAGTTTGTCAGTACATAAGGGATCGGGAACTTCTCAAGTCCGCTTGCTCTTGCTGTCTGAATGATACCGACAAAAGTGATGTCATGGGATGTCATCTTGTCAAACTTTATCTTCAGCTGCTCTTTTGAATCAGAAGTGTTATGAGCCTGCAAAATATTGTAAGCCATGGTCTGTGCCGCTGCATCTTTCTTCTCCGGCACATATCCGAGTTTTGAATTGAGGACTGCAACACTATCAGCAGTATCTTCAACAATTTCCTGACCATTTAAAAGCCAGGCACCGTTTTGAAGTAATGTAATCATAGAACCTCCTGTCTTTGCTTTGCAAGATTATTCAAAGCAATTTGCATCAATATCTGCTCAAATTTAGTTTATTATACACTTAAATCCGGTTATCTTGCAACTGTTCCAATGTATTTTTGCAAAATCTTTTTAACTGTGATTATTACACATCGTGTATCACTATAAAACAACTGAATAGTTTTTCCTGCACCTGCACATATTATGAACATCATTATTGGTTTACATATGGTAAAGAAAATGATTTTCTACTCCCAGATGTAGATTCAATATTTTTGGAGGTGTACACATGGCTATTCTAAATGTGATTCTTCTGTCCCTTGGCTCTCTGATCGCTCTTTTTATCCTGACCAAGCTCATGGGCTACCGGCAGATGTCTGAAATGAGCATGTTTGATTATATCAACGGCATTACCATCGGCTCCATTGCCGCCGAAATGGCAACTTCTCTTGAAAAAGACTGGTGGCTGCCCCTGACCGCCATGATTGTCTATGCCCTGGCTGCTATTGTTCTTTCTTATATTTCTGTCAAATCCATGGCCGCCCGCCGTGTGATTTCCGGCAAGCCGCTGATTCTGATGGATCATGATACAATCTATGAAAAAAATCTGCTGAAGGGCAAGATTGATCTGTCGGAAATGCTGCTTCAATGCCGGGTCAACGGCTATTTTAATCTGTCGGATCTGCAGACCATCATTCTGGAACCCAACGGCCGTATGAGTTTTCTCCCGAAATCAGAAAAGCGCCCTGTAATCCCGGAGGATCTGACACTGGCACCTGAGCAGGAATTTCTGGTAGCCAATGTTATCATTGACGGCCATATTATGGAGAAAAATCTGCAGCATGCCGGCAAGGATACCCAGTGGCTGAATAAACAGATGCAGATCCGGAACATCTCCAATCTCGGAGATATCCTGCTGGCTACCTGTGATCTGAACAATCAGGTGACTTTTTATCGGAAAACCCATCAGGAAATGACAAGAGATATTCTCGATTAACGGCGGCGTGATTGCTTTTTTCTTCTATTTAAGCTATACTGAAAGGAGCAATTATTATCGGAAAGGATGAGTTATGCAAAAGAAAAATATATTGATCAGTGTGATTGACGGTCAAGGCGGCGGTATCGGACGCCAGTACATTTCGTCCCTTACTTCTGTCCTGCCAAAGGATCTGCCTGTCACCATCCGCGCATTGGGAACCAATTCTCTGGCCACCTCCAATATGCTCAAAGGCGGCGCCAACGACGGAGCAACAGGTGAGAACGCCATTATCCTCAATGCAGAACGCTCAGATATCATCGTGGGTGTTGTAGCGATTGTTGTTGCCAATTCCATTCTCGGCGAACTGACACCTGCCATGGCTCAGGCCATCGGTGCCAGCAGTGCACGTCGAATCCTAATACCTTTCGACAGCTGCAATACACGCATTGCCATGCTGACCAACGGGCCGCTTCAGGCCTTTATTGATCAGGCCGTCCGCATGACGACGGACTATATCAGCGAGTTATTATAATCGCCGGAACGCATTTCTACACAACAGATCAGATTTCCGGATTAAAACCCGCCGACTATTTCTATTTATACTAATACTAAGGAGATTTTTGAAATGGAGAATACGAACGAGAAATCCATCGGACAGCAGCTCCAGGAAGAACTGACATGGAAGTTTCCTGCTGTTGCCATGGATGCACCTGAACGCATCAAAGAAGCTTATGATTTTTGTGAGCCTTACAAGGCATTTTTGTCTGAAGCCAAGACAGAGCGCGAATGTGTCGCCAAAGCTGAAGGCATGTTGAAAGAAGCCGGATACAAAGAATTCGACCCGAAGGCTTCCTACCAACCGGGCGATAAGGTTTATTTCAACAACCGGGGCAAATCCATCATCGCCTCTACTTTCGGTACTGCACCTTTAGATGAAGGTATCCGTCTGAATGCTGCTCATATCGATGCACCGAGACTGGATCTGAAACCGACACCGATCTATGAGAAGAATGATATTGCTTATTTCAAGACACACTACTATGGCGGCATCCGCAAGTATCAGTGGGCAACTATTCCTCTTTCTCTTCACGGTGTGATTTACAAGAAGAACGGCGAGGCTGTTACAGTGAATATCGGTGAAGATCCTGCCGATCCTGTTTTCTATATCAGCGACCTGCTGCCGCATCTGTCCGCAAGACAGAATCAGCGTTCTCTGGCAGAAGGCCTCAAAGGTGAAGAACTGAATATCCTGATCGGTTCCATCCCATATCCTGAGAAAGGCTTGAAAGATCCTGTCAAGTTGAAGGTTCTTACCATTCTGAATGAGAAATACGGCATTGTTGAAGCAGATTTCTACCGTGCTGAACTGGAAGTCGTCGCTGCTGGTCCTGCCCGTGATGTCGGTTTCGACCGAAGCCTGATCGCATCCGCAGCCCACGATGACCGTGTATGTGCTTACCCGGCACTCCGTGCAGAATTAGACACACTGCATCCTACATATACAACCGTTACGATTCTTACAGATAAGGAAGAAATCGGTTCCGTGGGCAATACCGGTCTTCACTCCGATTATGTCCGCCATTATCTGGAATATCTGGCTGAAAACGCCGGCATTTCCTACAAAGATATGATCCAAAACGCACTGTGTCTGTCTTCTGACGTCAGCGCTGCTTTCGATCCGACATTCCCTGATGTCTATGAACCGGGCAACTCCTGCTACCTGGGCAAAGGCTGTGTTCTGACCAAATACACAGGTGCGAGAGGCAAAAGCGGCTCCAGTGACGCCAGCGCAGAAACCATGTCCAAAGTCATCGGCATCATGGAAGCCCACAACGTTTACTGGCAGGCCGGCGAACTTGGCAAAGTCGATGAAGGCGGCGGCGGTACTGTTGCACAGTTCATCGCAGGTATGAACATCGATGTTGTCGATCTGGGCGTACCGGTTATATCCATGCATGCACCAATGGAAATCGTATCCAAGATGGACGTCTACGAAGCCTACAACGCATTCGTGGCATTCTATAAGTAAAATTGTTTGTGAATACTCAATAGTCCTTGAAGGGAATAAAAATAATCGTCCACAGGCAGAAGCACCTGCCCGTGGACGATTATTTTTATTCCCTGGCTATTCTTTTATCCGGCATGTGAGAAAGATAACCGGATACTGCCCCTGCAGAGTTTTGTACATATCATTCTCCAAAATTGATGATATTGATTCGGTTTATCTGCTCTCGGATGCTTTAGGGCTGAAAAGGAAGTAACGGTCTTTGTTGGCATCCGGTTCTTCCTGCTCCAGCCATTTCTTGAAGTCGCCGTCTGCATAGTATTTGATTTCTCTGTAACGACAGTCTTCTGCCAGAACCTTCATGGTTGTATGAAGGACGTTGCCGTTGACAATGACCTTGTCACGACGGCCGTCTTCCTGATATTTATCCGGCATTAATGACGGGTCAAGGACTGTGATATGCTCGCCGTCTTCTTCGATACCCACAACAGCGATAAAGTGCCCGCCATGTGAGAATACACCGATATAATCTTCTTCCGGTCTATCCCCTGCAGAGCATGCAACGGCCATATAGCCTTTCTTCAGATGCGCTCTCAGAAGCTCAGGATCATCTGTGATCACAAGATCCAGGTCAAAGCGTTCTGCAATATACGGTCCAAGGACGGTTAAGTCTGTGCCCGGACTGTGGTTGGCATTGACATTGATGGAAAGTTCCAGACAGTCGATCAATGGGAATTCCCTGCCTGTCATATTCTCAACAACCATACATGAAGCGCAGAGGCCACAGCCCGCATCTCTGACGGTTGTATCTGAACGTCCCAGTTCAGGAAGATCTGTCAGTGTCGGATATGGAACATGGGGGTAGTTTGTCTGATTATAGTATCTCATTTTATTATTCACCTCTTCCCCATTATATCATATCTTTTTTCTTTACAAAATATGATTTTAAAGTTATCATATTAGTCATAAGGATTTTGCCCACAGGCATTTCTTCCTGATGCTTGCAGATTGGATTCATATAGATCAGATGCATGCAGATGCTGATGTTTGTCCGGGCAGTACATATACAGGAAGGAGGATTTATATGCAGGAAGGTGAAGCAAGGCGCGAACAGCTTCTGCAGATGCTGAGGGACAGCACAGCTCCTATCTCGGGAAGTGCCCTGGCCCGTTCACTTGGTGTCAGCCGCCAGGTTATTGTTCAGGATATTGCGCTGCTGCGTGCAGTGAATAAGGATATTCTCGCCACAACGAAGGGATATGTTCTGTACAGTCAGCAGACGGAAGCCTGTCACCGGATTTACTGTGTCAACCACAGCGATGATGCCATTGCAGATGAATTGAATACCATTGTTGACAACGGCGGCAAGGTGCTTGATGTCATCATTGAACATGAGATTTACGGGCAAATCACAGCCAATCTCATTCTGGAGAACCGTCGGGATGTGGCAGAATTCTGTGACCGTTTGAAGCATTCCAATGCCAAACCGCTGAATATCATCGCAGGCGGCACCCATTATCACACAGTTGAAGCCCGATCCGAAGTCATGTTGGACAATATCGAACGTGCACTTCGTGAAAAAGGTTACCTTGTTCGCGCATAAGGTCAACCTTTTTATTTGGCAAAGCCTGACAAGACATATGTGTATACAGGGAGTTTTTCTATGTCAACAATTAAGAAGTTTTTAAATTTGATTTTTATTGACGGTCTGAGCGGCATGGCCCTCGGCCTGTTTTCCACACTGATCATCGGTACGATTTTGAAACAGATTGCTGATCTGATCGGCGGAGATTTCGGCTATTATCTCGGTGTTTTCGCCGTTATAGCCCAGCGTCTCACCGGCGCCGGCATTGGTATCGGTGTTGCCTACAAGTATAAGTCCTCAACTTATGTTACACTATCAGCTGCCGCTGCAGGTATGATCGGTGCCTATGCAACTACTATTATCTCCGGTTCCATTCTCTCCGATGGTGCCCTTGTCTACAGCGGTCCCGGTGATCCGCTCTCCGCTTTTATCGCAGCTCTTGCCGGCATTGCCATCGGTTCCCTGCCTGCAGGCAAAACGAAGCTGGACCTTCTGATCACACCGGCAGTAACGATCATCACCGGCGGTGCTGCAGGTATCATTGTAGGGCCTCCGGTTTCTGCCATCATGACAAAGCTTGGTGATGTCATTAACTGGGGCACCGTTCAGCAGCCGCTGATCATGGGAGTCGTCGTTTCCGTCATCATGGGTATGGTACTGACACTGCCGATCAGTTCTGCTGCTCTTGGCATCATTCTCGGCCTGACCGGCCCGGCAGCCGGTGCTGCAACCATCGGCTGCTGCTGCCAGATGGTGGGGTTTGCCGTTGCCAGCTTCAGGGAAAACGGCGTCGGCGGCCTTCTGGCCCAGGGTATCGGCACTTCCATGCTGCAGGTTCCGAATATTGTCAGACATCCACAGATCTGGATCCCGGAGATTCTCTCATCTGCCATCCTCGGGCCTATCGCCATCAGCAAATGGATTGGTATGACCAACAATGCCACCGGAAGCGGTATGGGCACCTCCGGTCTGGTTGGACAGATCATGACATGGCAGACAATGACCGTCTCAGAAAATCCTGTTTCCGTTCTGATCAAGATCCTTCTGTTCCATTTTATCCTGCCGGCCATTGTCACCCTTGTCTTCTCAGAAGCCATGCGCAAACACAATATGATCAAAAAAGGCGATATGGAATTGTCTATTTAAGAGGGCTGGCATAATAAAAAGTGTGCATCCCTGTCTATCTATAAAGAATCCAAAACTATGAGAAACCCGCTACGCGAGTTTCTCAAGTTTCTATTTGCTTTCATGCAGTATGTCAGCAATTTTTAGTAGAATTCGTTTTTGCTCGTCTGTGCACGCTTCATATTTTCTTGACATCTCTTCATCCATAGTCTGGCTTTCTGTAGATTCGCCTACCAGATAACTGAGGGAGACCTGCAGAACTGCTGCCAGTTCGCATGCAAGAGACAGACTGATATTGCGTACATGATTGTTCTCTATTTTGCTTATATAACTGATATCCACATCTACAGCTTCTGCCAGCTGTTCCTGTGTCATCTGATTTTTCTTTCTCAGATCTTTGATCCTTTTGCCAATGCATCCTTTCATACATTTTCCGCCTTTTGACTATAATACAATTATTATATGACTTTAGTCCACGTTTTATAATTGACTATAATCCAAGTTGTGTATGAATATATTACAATATCAAGATGCAATATCATACATATGGGTTCACATCGGATATACAGCACCCACTCTGAAGTATACAAAGAGGCCGGTTACGGATGAGATGTATCCAGAATACTGGGTAAATCTCATCCGTAACCGGCCTTTTGTCATCAAATCACTTACATAATCAAATAAATAGCTGCCGCTGAAATCATAATCTGAATAATCGCAAATCTGAAGACAGCCTGTGTATTAGACCATCCCATTACCTTACGGACATGGTCGTGCAGCGGTGTTCTCGTGTTCACGAGAATCTTGATTTTCAGGAATCTCAACAGAGAAACTTTCAGAAGGCCAAGACCACCGTCCAGGATCAGCACAATGGCTACCGGAATATAGATAAACGGACTGCCTGTCTTCAATGCTGCAATGCTGATAAAAAAGCCCATGGCTCTGGAACCGGCATCACCCATCATCAGTTTGCTCGGAGTGGCATTAAACCAGAGATAAGCCAGAATACAAATCACAAAAAGCAGGATCGTATGTGAGAATACAGGATCTGTGCCCTTGATCTGATCGACCATATATAAACTGATCAGCGTAATGATCGTCAGTGTACCTGACAGACCATCAACACCATCACTACAGTTTGTGACGTTGATGGACACCCATACAAGCACAACTGTCAGGATGCCGAAGATCACCGGCGGAATCGTGATACTGCCGCCGAAAATCGCAAAGTCTACAACGCTGCTGTTGAAATTCAGAAATGTAACCGCTACCATGACTGCAATTGCAAAATCCAGAAGCCCTTTCTTAAGTTCTCCCCATGGTGCTCTGGAACAGTCATCCAGAAATCCTGTCATCATGGCTGCAGCCAACAAAACAAGATAAATGATGATCTCTGTATTCAGTTCACAAAACAGTACAACAGCTGCAATAAATACAAGAATAAATATAAATCCGGCACCTCTTGGTTTGCCTGCGGACAATGCGCCGTTGACAGCGAATTCTCTTCCCTGATCCTTCGGCAGTCTGTCATTGCACCTGGCAAGCAGCAGACAGGTCATAACAAAAGCAAATACCAGGCCGGCCAGTGCCATTATATTCGCCGGCACGCCGGTTAACAACATGTTTATCATTAGCTCTTTCCTCTCTCTCGTTTGAAATTTCTAACCAAATAATGCACCAATCGCTCCAAATAAACCTGCGCCCGCAGCGCCCATAATAATGCCTGCAAGGAGCACACCACACATAATAGCTGTCACGCTGGACTTAAAGTCCATATCCAGAAGACTGGCTGCCAAAGTCCCCGTCCAGGCACCGGTTCCCGGCAACGGAATGCCTACAAACAGAAGCAGTGCCACAAAAAGTCCCCGGCCTGCCTTGGCCTGAAGCTTCTTGCCGCCCTTCTCGCCTTTCTCAAGACAAAAACTGAAAAATCTGCCGATAACAGGCTTATCTGATCCCCAGATCAATATCCTTCTGGCAAACAAAAAGATAAATGGCACCGGCAGCATATTGCCGATGATGGCCGTTATATAAGCCGGAAGGAACGGAAGCCCTACTCCCGTGGCATAAAGAATGGAGCCGCGGAGTTCAATCAGCGGCACCATAGAAATAAAAAACACAATTATATAATTCATCATTCTCCTGCACCTCTGCATCTCAATATTCCAGGATATGGGACAATCCCCATCTCTTATACGAATATTGCTATTCTACCACAAATATGCAGGAAATCAAACCTTTTTAATGAAAGAACCTTTTTAAAAAGCCATTTTCTACTTAAATTCAGGAAATTTTCTCTGACAACTAGCTGACGACATTCTGAGGTCTTCCTTCATCAAAGGCCTGAATATTGGCAGCCAGAATAGATACCAGTCTCTGACGGGTCTCCAGCCCCTTCCATCCCATATGCGGTGTCAGGATAATATTTGGCATATCGTAAAGCGGATTGTCCTGTACCGGAGGCTCTGTCTCCTGAACATCCAGGCCTGCACCGGCGATCCTGCCTTCCTGCAGTGCCTCAATCAGCGCCGGCTCATCAATCAGGGCGCCGCGGCTTGTATTGATAATATACGCCGTCGGTTTCATCATAGCAATGGTCTCTTTATTGATCATATGTCTTGTCTGCGGCGTCAATGGACAATGCAGACTGATATAATCACTCTGTTTCAGCAGTTCTTCAAAAGAAACAAACTTTAGATTATCTTCATCCGGTCTTGGTGTCCTTGCATAAGCCAGCACCTTCATGCCAAGTGCCTGAGCCACTTTGATCACCTCACGGCCAATGTTTCCTGCTCCGATAACCCCCAGGATCTTGCCGTTGACTTCTACATGACTGACCTGCATGCACTTTGTAAAATTGCTTCTATCGCCCCTTGCCAGCATTGCCTGCTGGATCTGCATAGAAGAACTGAGATTCAAAATCATCATGATGGCCGTATGCGCCACACGTTCTGTGCTGTACGCCGGAATATTGCATACGGCAATCCCTCTGGCTCTGGCCGCTTCAATGTCAATATTGTTATATCCCGTTCCCGCTTCACAGATCAACTGGACAGAATCCGGAAAACGTGCAATGATATCGCCGCAAACCGGCATCTCCTTCGTCACCACAACATCCATCCCCTGAACACGCTCAAGGATCTGATCCGGTTCCGTGGAGGCATACTCCTTCACCTGAGATGACAAAACCGACAGATTCAGCTTGCCGTCATAATTCATACGCTCAGAATTCAAAACAACCGTCTTTAACCCCATAAAAAATACCCCTTTCTGTAAATTCAGATAGTGCAAAACGCTTCCATAGTCCCCGAAAACATCTAAAACGCTCCTGGAAGTCTTTTTACCTATATTTTAGCAGATTCCATCTGTGTTTGCCATAAAAAAAGCAGCTCTCTCACGCATACGGAGCTTTTTCTCATCCGAAGCCACGGCGGCTCAGAGAACAGAAAGCGGCCGCTCTATTGAACGCCATGGCTGAGGATGTATTCTTTCCATGGTTCAAGCTGGTCTGCCTGCAGATGAACACCGTCAAATGTAGAGTCAGCTTTTAATGCACCATTCTCATCATCCAGGACTTCATTGTAGTCCAGGTAGAAGATGGTTTTGTTGTCTGCCAGTTTTTTGAGCCATTTGTTTCGGGCGTTGATTTCTTTGTTGTTGATGACAGTCCCTTCCGCATCTTTTAACGCTGAGACATGGATAATAGATTCTACGAAAATCAGGGCATCAGGCTGTAATTCCCGGATACGCTCTACGACCTTCTTAAACTGCTGGTAATAGGTTTCAGCAGTTCCCGTTCCCAGTTCATTGACCCCCAGCATAATATAGACTTTGCCAAACTGATGCTTCTGAAGCTCTTCATCGATGGTAATATTCTCATCGTCCGGCACGACATCCATGATATCCCAGATGTTGGTTCCGGTCTTGACATAATAGGTGGCATTGTCCCAGCCAGCGTACATTTTCAATGTGTCTGTTCTGGAATCACCGATAAACACCGCATCATCCAGATAACTCTGATCCACATCCACAAAAGGACCGCCTTTCTGAGCCACCTGCTGCTCTTTGGTTCCCTGAGCATCCGCTTTCATCAGCGTCTGCTGTTTCATCGCTTTCTGTGTCCATTCTTCGAGGACGTCCGCCCCCTTGGCTTTTCCCATATAATTTTCATAGGCTTCTATCACACGCTGACCGCCAAAATAGGGACCGCCGATGAGGCAGCAGATGATCAAAAGCATTGTCATCGGATATTTTTTCACCCAACTGATAAAACTACTCATCTTCTGCACCTCCTAAAATCTGAAATATAAAAACGGATTGCTGGCTGCCGTCTGCATTTTATAAACACATAAAAGGAATAAAATGAGCAGGATCACAACCGTGATCAGTCTGTTCTTGTTCTCACGGTATTTTGTATAAGGCCATGATACTGAAAAGACAACTGCCAGAACCAGATACAGACCATACTGATGAACTGTCTGGAAAAACAGCTCCAGGTTCATCGTCCACTGGCTCATATCCCCCAGATGGCCGAACATCTGCATGAGATAAGCTTTGAGGGCCGTCAGGTTATCCGATGCAAAAATCACCCATCCTGTCACAACTGCCGGGAATGTAAAACACCAACCGATAACCGGACATTTTTCAAAGAATTTCAATAGGAACAGCTTTTCAATCGCCAGCAGGGCAAAATAATACAGCCCCCACAAGACAAAATTCCATCCTGCACCATGCCACAGTCCTGTCAGTGACCAGACAACAAACATATTAAACAGCATGCGGAGTTTTCCGTGTCGGCTGCCTCCCAGAGGAATATAAACATAGTTTTTAAACCAGCTGCTAAGAGTCATATGCCAACGACGCCAGAAATCTGTCACGGATGTGGCCATGTAAGGATGACGGAAGTTTCGCGGAATACGAAAGCCCAACATCTCTCCAAGGCCCATAGCCATCATGGAATACCCCTGAAAGTCAAAATAAATCTGAAATGTATAGGCCAGTGCCCCAAGCCATGCCATAGGAACGGACGCCGAACTGACACCGGCTGTCTGTACCTGATTCCACAGTGTACCAAATGTATTGGCCAGAAGCATCTTCAGACTCAGACCGATAATAAATGTCTTGATGCCATTTTCCATATGGTGCCAGCTCAGAACACGTTTTTTTAATTGTGCAGCCACATCGTGATACAGCACAATCGGACCTGCGATCAGCTGAGGAAACATGCACAAAAACGCTCCCAGATCAATAAAACGTTTCTCCGGCTTCACCTGTCCTCTGTAGACATCAATAACATATGCTGCAATCTGGAATGTATAAAAGCTGATACCAAGAGGCAGTGCTACTTTCGGCACCTTCACCTGAGGCAGCTGAATGCTGCTGCCTCTGTCCGTCAGCCAGACTGCCAGATGATTCCAGTTGGCTGCAAAAAAGTCCATATATTTGAAGGCAAACAGCATCCCGAAACCGTACAGGAGAAGAAGGGTCAGACATACTCTCTGACATTCTCGGCTTTTGCCTTCTGCATAACGGGTCAGTCCATAGTGCAGCACCAGTGACACAAGTATCAGCCAGAAAAACTTTCGTTCCCCGTAGGCATAAAAAAACAGGCTTCCCAGAAACAGTATCAGGTTGCCATATTTTTCAGGAACTGTATAATAAATCAGCAAAAAAATCGGCATAAACAGAAATATGAATTCTATACTGCAAAATAACATGGTCTTACAAATCCTTTCTGTAACTGTTATTTCAAGCCGGGCACATGCACGACTTTATCAGCATTGACTATCATACCACTGAATACGCCGAAAAAAAACCTTTTTTTACGCTATTTTTGATTTACTCTTCAAATTTGCCAAGAAATTCCTTCATTCGAGGGTTCTTGGAATTAAACACATCTTCCGGTTTGCCTTCCTCAACAATTATACCCTTATCCATAAAAACAACATAATCCGACACATTTTTTGCAAAATTCATCTCATGAGTAACAATGACCATTGTCATCTTTTCCGCTGCCAGATCTTTGATGATTTTCAGGATTTCTCCTGTCAGCTCCGGATCCAGCGCCGAAGTCGGTTCATCAAAGAAGAGGATCTTCGGTTTCATCGCCAACGCTCTTGCAATGGAGACTCGCTGCTGCTGTCCGCCGGACAACTGATACGGATAGGCCTTCTCCCTGTCTTCCAGCCCCATTTTCCTCAGAAGCTCTCTCGCTTCTGCATAAATCTCCGCCTTCCCGCGTTTCTGCACCCTCATCGGCGCATCAGTGATATTCTTCAATACAGAATAATGTGGGAACAGATTGAAATTCTGAAAAACAAGTCCATAATAATTATGGATTTTCTTCAGATCCGCCGCCTTGGCATAGACCGCATGACCATCCCTACTAACAGCTGCCGCATCACCAAGATAAATGATCTCTCCATCATCAATTGTTTCAAGCATTGTAGCACATCTGAGCATCGTGGACTTTCCGGAACCGGAGGGCCCGATGATACTCAGGACTTCCCCTTCATCCACATGAATGGATATATCCTTCAGGACTTCCTGCCCATCGAAGCTTTTCTTAATATGGTTCATTTCCAGTAAACGCATGGGCTCTCCTCCTATCTGTAATAACTCAGTCTCTTCTCAAGATATTCAAAAAATACGGCAACAACCAGATTAAATACGTAATAAAAAATACCTGCCACAATAAACGGTACCACCGAGGACTGTGAAGCCACCAGCTGTTTTGTCACAGTAAATACCTCTGCCACCGCCAGTGTAAAGGCTAAAGAGGTATCCTTGACCAGAGTAATGGTCTCATTGGCTACCGGCGGAATAATACGCTTAATCACCTGCGGCATCACAATATGTACAAAGGTCTGTGTTTTGCTGTATCCCAACAATCTGGCCGCCTCATACTGTCCAACCGGAATAGCCGCAATACCGGATCTGTAGATTTCAGCAAAATATGCTGCATAATTCAATGCAAAACCGATCAAAACGGCTTTCAGACGATAGGATGGTGTGATCTGCATGCCAAAAATAAAAAATGGTCCGAAATAAACCACAAGTAACTGCAGCATCAGCGGCGTCCCCCGCATAACCGAAATATAAAATTTGGCAATCAGTGACAGTACACGGCTTTTTGACATTCGCACCAGAGCGAGACCAAGTCCAAGGATCAGCGATGTGACCAATGTCACAAAAAAGATTTCCATCGTAATACCCATACTGTTAAACAGCTGTTGGACAATCTGCATGACAGTCATTCTCATTTCCTCCTTATATAAGAGCAAAAGAGCTGCCACAAAATCAGTTGATTAATTTTGCAGCAGCTAAGGTGCTCTATTCAATTCTTATTCATTGTCACTGATGCAGATATTGGCTGTATTGATTGATGGATACTTCGCTGCAATCTTATCTACAGTGCCATCTTTCTCCATTTCAACTAATGTGGACCATACCTGATCTCTCAGTTCATCATTGCCTTTCTTGAAGGCGATACCATACTGTTCCTGTGAGATCACATCATCAAGGATCACGATATTGTCATTCTGTGCCTTTTTTGTCAGTGCAACACCTTCATCCATGGCAACTGCATCTGCGGAACCTGCTTCAAGCTCCATCAGTGCACTCTCATAATCCGGTACCTGTGTCAGGTTTCCGAAAGAATCTGCCAAAGCTTTGATATCTGTATTCTCTTCATCCTGAAGTGCTGCCAGTGCTGAAGAATCTGCCTGAACAAGTACGTTCTTGCCTGCAAGATCAGCTGCCTTTGTAATACCGCTGTTCTTGTTGACTGCAAATACCTGTGTATTGTTGATATAAGCAGGTGTCCATGTATAATCATCTTCACGGCCATTCAGCGTAAAGCCGTTCCAGATACAATCAATAGCACCTGAATTCAATTCCATATTCTTGGCATCCCAGTCGATCGGAGTCTTCACAAGTTCCCAACCATTTCTGTCACAGACTTCCTGTGCCAGATCCAGATCAAAACCGACATACTCGCCATTCTCCTGATAACCATATGGCGGGAAGCTGGCATCAAAACCAACAGTAAATGTTTTCTTTTCACCGTCTGTTGTCTGTGTTCCGGCTGCCTCTGTGCCTGCGGTTTCTGTTTCGGCTGCTTCCGTGCCTGCCGCTGCACTTCCTGTTGTTGACTTTGCACCTGTATCACTGCTGCCGCAGCCTGTTAATAAACATCCCATGGCCAATACCGCTGTCATGCATAAAGCTAAACCCTTTTTCATAATTGCCTCCATCTTACGTTTTCACGATTTACTCTCTTTACTCTACTAACGTGCTATCATGATAACATACAGATATGTTTTTGTCAAGAAAAGCAAAACGCATTTCTACCCGTTCTGAAAAAAGCACCAATTGTCTTTTCAATCAATTTCAAAATACATTGCTGATGAAGATTTCCAGACCTATACCTATCAGAATCACACCTCCCAATATCTGGGCTTTGCCTGCCAGCTTTGTTCCGAATTTACGTCCAATGATAAGACCTGCAATACAGATAACAAATGTGACGGCTGCAATAATCAGCGAACAGACCAGGGCCATCAGCCAGTCATATTCAGCAATGGTAAATCCTACGGACAGTGCGTCAATGGATGTGGCTATCCCCTGAACCATCAATGCCCAGAATCCGACACCTGTTTCCTCTTCCTCACTGTCCCCGGGACAGACACTCTCATAGATCATATGCCCACCGATATACCCCAGCAGAATGAGTGCGATCCAAGGAATGAATTTTTCAAAAGACAAAAAATATTCCACGATCGTATGGACACATATCCACCCAATCATCGGCATCACTGCCTGAAATCCACCGAAAGTCCCGGCAATCCCCAACATCTTCCCTTTTTTCATATGCGGTTCATTCAAACCATTCGCCATAGACACTGAAAATGCATCCATCGCAAGTCCTACACCAAGCAAAATACTATTGACCACAAAAACCAAACTCCAACTCATACTAACCTCCCAATTTTTCTCTCTCAATCAATCCTATGACAACATAAAAAAAGTATAGCCCATCGACTATACCTGTCATTCATTCTGTATTCACACAAGACGCACGTATAGCCTGTCAGTTATACATGAGTCTCGCTATTTAAAACAAGCCAGGCCAACGGCCAGTATGTTGACTTGTTACGCAGAAAAACCACGCCTGCTACTCCCTCATCTCTTATAAAACTAAAAAAACACAATCCTGCCCTTGAACATTCGAATTCGGCAGGACTCTTGCATATATATCGATTCTAATTTCTTTCTGTTTGAGCGCGAGACGGTGCACGACATCCGGTGGATGTCGGTTCTGCACCGACCGGAGCAGAGCGGAGACCTCGAACCGTTCGAGTCCGGCAGGACTCTTGCATATATCGATTCTAACTTCTTTCTGTTTGAGCGCGAGACGGTGCACGACATCCGGTGGATGTCGGTTCTGCACCGACCGGAGCAGAGCGGAGACCTCGAACCGTTCGAGTCCGGCAGGACTCGTTTATATACAAAAGGTATCCTTTTAGGATACCTTTTGTATATAAAAAGAGCGCGAGACGGGACTCGAACCCGCGACCCCGACCTTGGCAAGGTCGTGCTCCACCAACTGAGCCACTCGCGCATAATAAATAAAATATTCATTTCAAAGCAGGTGATGGGAATCGAACCCACGTATTCAGCTTGGAAGGCTGATGTTCTACCATTGAACTACACCTGCGTGCCCAGAACCGGAATCGAACCAGTGACACGAGGATTTTCAGTCCTCTGCTCTACCGACTGAGCTATCTGGGCTTACCGTCGCTCGTTTGCACCAGCGACGCTATTAATCTTACCTCATAGTGAACGATTTGTCAACAGTTTTTTTGAATTTTTTTCAATCTTCCTCAATCTTTTTCACCAGAGTTTCCATCATCCTGTAATTTTCTAATGCTATTCAGTGTTCTGGTTCTCAAATGAAAGCAAGGCTTCCTGCATTTCAAAACCTCCAAAAGCTCTTCACGGGTCATGTCATCCAGCGTAATAGTCAAATCCATCAATCCGCTTTCTATGGAAACACCCACAGATACCTTCGGCATCCGTCGGATACTGAGTCGTTTAAAACGCTCTGTACTGTTGACTTCCCCCAAAACCATCAATGCTTCAATTCCCTGATCCAGAACCTTCCAGCTCTTATTATCTCTTACCTTAACCAACTGTCAGCTTCTACCAGGCTGCTACAGCGCCGCCGGCTCTTGGTTCTGTTGCCCCGGTCAGTATGCCATTCTCATCTCTGAAGATCAACTGTCCCCGGCCAAAATCCATGCTGTCTGTGGCCACCGTCACATGATGTCCTCTGGCTTTTAATCGACCTGCCATATCCATCGGAAAGCCCTGTTCAATCTCAATATTCATATCACCTGTCCACTGCCATCTCGGGGCATCCAGCGCCTCCTGGGGATTCATATGAAAATCTATGAGATTCATCATCACCTGTACATGCCCCTGAGGCTGCATAAAGCCGCCCATGACACCAAAAGGGCCGATGGCTTTGCCATTTCTGGTCAGAAATCCCGGGATAATGGTATGATAGGTTTTCTTATGCGGACCGACACAATTGGCACTTTCCGAGTCCATATAAAAATTGAATCCTCTATTCTGAAGTGCAATGCCTGTTTTCGGCACTACAATCCCTGAACCGAAATTGCAGTAATTAGACTGAATAAAACTGACCATATTGCCTGCGCCGTCCGCTGTGCACAGATAAATCGTACCGCCGCTGGCAGGATTCCCGTACTGCGGTTTGGCTGCACGCTGACCAATATTGGCCGCACGGTAAGCAGCATAGACTTTCGACAGCATTTGCTCCGTCGTTACTTTCATACTTCGAGGATCTGCAATATACTGCTGCCCATCCGAATAGGCCAGTTTCATGGCCTCCAACTGCCTGTGAACCACTTCTTCACTGTCATGGCCGGCCGCAAACTGCATACATTCCATGATATTCAAAGCCATCAGTGCAACAATGCCGTGACCGTTCGGCGGTATTTCCCACACATCATAACCTCTGTAGGAAGTGCTCACTGGCTGTACCCATTCGGCCTCATAGGCTACCAGATCCCCTTTTCTCAAATAACCGCCGGTTGTCCTTGAATAGCTGTCTATTTCATCCGCCAGGCGGCCTCTGTACAGGCTCTCGCAATCCGTTGCCGCCAATTCCCTGAATGTCTCCGCATGGGCTTTGGATGACCAGATCTCTCCGGCCCGGGGTGTATGACCATCCGGGGCAAAGACTTTCCTCCATTCCTCAAACAATTCAGGTGAAAGGCTTTCTTCATAATCATCCCATGCCTGACGCCACATTTTGGAGATCACCGGCGTCACCACATAGCCCTCCTCCGCATAGCGAATCGCCGGTTCAAAGATCTTCTCCCAGGATAATGTTCCGAACCGGTCATGCAGTTTCTTCCATCCGGAAACAGCTCCCGGGACTGTCACAGGTTCCCAGCCGAACTTCGGCATCTGTTCATAGCCTTTATCCATCAACGCCTCTCTCGTCAGCAAAGCCGGTGAAAAACCGCTGGCATTAAGTCCATAAAGCTTCCCGTCCATCCAGACCTGCGCAAAAGCATCACTGCCGAAGCCATTGGATGTTGGCTCCAGCACGATCATACAGGACGCCGTGGCCAACGCCGCATCCACCGCATTACCTCCGGCCTTGATAATATCCAGTCCGGCCTGGGCTGCCAGCGACTGAGATGTACAGACCATGCCCTTTCGCCCATAGATCACCTCCCGCCTTGATGGGTACTTATAGTTCAAAACATCATAACAGAAATTCACGAAAATCCATCCTTTCGTTTCACGGTAATGGCACCTTCTCAGTCTTTTAAAGCCATCAAAAATGCTTTATATTCTGCAATTACCTGTGAATCAAACTAACACAATTATCAAGCTATGCCCAAAATTCCTCTGCATATAGTCCCATTATACCGTCCATATACTGTTCTGACAACAAATGAATTCGTAAAAAAAGAACACCGTACATGCAATCAATACACTATCATGTACCGATATCAATGTAAGCGATGTTCTTAAAGTTTTTGTAACTGTTCAGCGCCAACCTCCAAAATGCTACGCATTTTATACCTGCTTTTTGAAATTTTGCTTGGCTCTGAACAGTTACAAATTTTCTATATAATATCCAGCACTGACTTCATCAGCAATCTTGTATATGGATGTTCTGCTTTCTCATACATTTCCCTGCCTCCCGGCAATTCTTCCACTAACTGTCCATCATGCAGGACACAGACCCGATCACAGATACCGCCTACCAGTGCAAGATCATGGGAAATAAAAAGCATTGCCATCCCCATCTCTTTTTTCAGTGAAAATAAAAGCTGCATAATTTGTGCCTGAATCGACACATCCAATGCACTTGTCACTTCATCGCAAATAAGTAGCCTCGGTGATCGAATAATCGCACGCCCAATAGCTGCCCTCTGGCACTCTCCACCACTCAGCTCTCTGCATTTCTTTTGATAGTAAGATGCGGATAATCCCACAAGATGCATGGTCTCCAACACCTTCTCTTTTAACTTTTTCTGATCTGAAGCTAATCCTCGACCGTAATATCGAATACCTTCTGCAATACCTTCTCCTACACACATATTAGGCGGGAAAGACTGCCAGGGATTCTGAAATACCACCTGTATATCCCTATACAAATCATGCCGTTCCTTTTTTGACATGTCTGCCAATTCTTTTTCATTAGACATCAAATGGATACTTCCTTCATACCCTGTCAGAAAATTTCCTATCAATGAGCCAATTGTACTTTTACCACTGCCGCTCTCTCCAATCAGGCCAAGGCACTCCCCTTCATCAATATCAAAAGAAACATTCAATACAGCCTTTTTCTGTCCACAATTTTCTCTATAACTATAACTGAGATTTCTAATTTCTGCTATTTTCATATCTCCTATGCCCTTTACGCCATCAATGCCCAATGTGTCTCAGAATACCAGACTTTGTTCTTCCAACCTTTCATCTGCGGTGTTTCCTGATATTGCGGAAGAATACCATTCATGGTCGGAATCGCACGAATCAATTCTCTGGTATATGGATGCTGTGGATTTTTCAACAATTCTGTCTTTTTGCCCCATTCTACCAGGTGGCCATGATGCATCACGCCGACTTTATCCGCCATATATGCGACAACTCCCATATTATGCGTCACCATCAGCATTGTCATATGCAATTTTTGACGCATATCCAATATCATATCCAATGTTTGCTTCTGTACAACCACATCTAAGGCACTCGTAGGCTCATCAGCCAGCAAAAACGCCGGTTCATTAACAACAGCCAACGCAATAGCCACCCGCTGTGCCATGCCGCCGCTTAATTCAAAAGGATATTTTGAAAGAATGGTTTTCGGCTCCCTGAATCCAAGCATTCCAAGTAGGCTTTTTGCTGTCTGCTCTGCCTCCCGCACATTGACTTTCCTATGTACATTCATAGCCTCGTAAAACTGACGATGAATGGTCTGAGTGGGATCAAAAGAACTCTCCGGCTGCTGAAAAACCATAGCAATACGGGAGCCTCTCAGCTCCCGGTATTGTTTTTTGTTCAGTTGACACAAATTAACCCCCTGAAAAACAATATTTCCTTTAGTAATATGTCCTTCTTCACCCAAAAGGCCCATGATACTGCGCACCAGAGTACTTTTCCCACTGCCGCTCTCTCCCACAATCATCACAATTTCTTCCTGAGCAACCTGAAGATCGACATCATGCAGTATTTCTTTTTCTCCGTAATTCACATAAAGCTGTTCAACTGAAAGCATATGTTTTACTCCGCAATATCCAATGTATTCGTAATCAGATAATACTCAGATGGATTCACATCCACACCCGTTACTTTATTGTTATAAACAATAAGCAGCTGCTGGCTGGCAATAAAAGCATCCGGACAATCATCTACAACCTTCTGAGTCAGATCTTTGACGATTGCATCTCTTTCAGATGTATCAAAGGTAGTTTCCAGTTTCTGTGCATCCGCATCTACATCTGAATTACTGTAATGGCCATAATTATCAGTGCCATCTGATGCAAACAACATATTGATCAGATACTGAGCATTACCTGTTGGTGCAAGGGCATAACTCAAAGCTGCAATATCAAAGTTTCCAGCCTGAAGTACATCATCCAGTACATCATAAGTCTCAATACTTAACTTAATCCCAATTGCTTCCAGCTCCGGCTGCAGCATATCTGTCATTTGCAGTAAACCTGTATTGTAGCTGTATGTAACCAGTTTTAATTCCAGAGGTTTTTCCGGTGTGTAACCTGCAGCTTCTACCAGTGCTTTGGCTGCTTCTGTATCGTACTTATCAACAGAAAGATTAATGCCATCCGTACCGCCATAACTCAATGTATCCGGATAAATGCCATAGGATGGTTTTGCATATCCTGCAAATACAACATCTGCATAGCCCTCACGATCAATACACATACTGATGGCTTTACGAATATTCACATCCTTCAATGCTTCTGATTCAAGATTGAACTGAAGAAACTGGGATCTTGTTGATGTTGCTGCACCAATTGTATAGGTATCTGTATCAGTGAAAAGTGAAGCACTTGCTGCCGGCAGCTGTGCAATCATATCAATTTCTCCATTCTGAAGTGCCATATTTAACGCATCTACATCATCCATAATTTTCAGTTCAATATGATCAATTGCCGGTTCTCCGCCCCAGTAATTGCTGTTTTTGTCCATCTTTACTTCTGTCATAGCTGTGAAAGCAGTCGCCACGTAAGGTCCTGTACATGATGCCCCAAGTTCAGGATCAATCTCACTTTCCGCGTCATAAACACCAAACATCGGATCACAAAGATCATTCAAAATTGTAGGATTCGCTTCTGGTGTATGAATCGTCAATATCTGGCCGTCAGCCTCCATGGAATCAATTTTCAGTGTACTGGCCGCCCGGGTATTATTGCTATAGGTTCTTTCAAAACACTTCTTTACAGCTTCTGCAGTAACGGCATTGCCATTGGAAAATGCGATGCCATCCTTCAAGGTGAATACCCATGTTGTATCATCCGTATTCTCATAGCTGTCAACCAGCCATGGCTGAGGTGCCAGATTATCATCTAATCTGAACAAGTTCTCACTAATACCATAAATGGACATAATCCATCCATCCCAGTTGTTTGCAGGATCCAGACTCTCTGCGCCGAAAAATCCTGTTGTTGCACCGGCTTTCAGTGTTTTCTCACCATTACTTTCAGAAACAACACTCTCAGCTGCTGTTTCTGACGCACTTGTCTCCACCGCCTTTGTTTCATTGTTCCCACCATTACTGCCGCAGGCCACAAGGCTAAGCACCATTGCTGCTGTCACAGCAATCGTTAATAATTTCTTTTTCATTTAATTACTCCTTGTTCTTTTTTATATAAATTTAAAATGTTACCCTTTTATTACCCTTCATCAATCACATCACGAAGTGCATCTCCCAATAAATTGAATATAACAACTGTAACCAACAGCGCCAGTCCCGGAAATACAATACACCACGGCGCCTGTTGGATAAATGTTTTCGCCTCGCTCATGGTGGCTCCCCACTCCGCTGTTGGTCTGGACGGCCCCAGCCCAAGAAACGATAAACCGGCCATACTCAGTATAAAACTGCTGACATCCAGAGCAGCCGTCACAATAAGCGGTGAAACCATATTCGGCAGTATATATTTAAAAATAATTGCCGTCGGTCCTGCACCGCATATTTTTGCTGCCCTTATATACTCAGAATCTCTGATTGACAAAACCAGGCTTCGGGACAGTTTTGCATAAGTGATCCAATAAACAGCCCCCAGCGCCAGCACACTGTTTTTTAAGCCTGTTCCCAGCATTCCGGCTACTGCAACTGCCAGAATAAAATTCGGAAAAGCCTGAAAAACCAATGTAATCTTCATTAATATCCGATCCACAATACCACCGGCATATGCTGCTGTAACACCAACTGCCGTTCCGATAATAAATACAGCAAGAACGGCAAGAACAGCCGCATAAAGGGATGTCGCTGCGCCATAAAGAATTCTGCAGGCAACACACCTTCCCAGATTATCTGTCCCAAAGATATACTCTCTGCAGGGTGCCTGAAAAGCCTGACGCACATTGGTACGAAATGGTTCATGAATCAAATGCCCCCGCACGATCCATGCGCCCAGCAAAAGGCCTGCACAAAGTACCATCAGAATTATCAGTCTGAACTTGATCATTTTTTTCTTTTTCATTTCTGTCTCCTCCTGCCTGTCCTCGGATCCAGCAAAGGATACAAAAATTCAATCAGATAATTGATACTCAGATAAATAACTGCCATCCAGACAACATAACTCTGTATCACCGGATAGTCTCTGGCTGTAATCGCATCTACTGCCAATTTGCCGACTCCCGGCCATGAAAAAATACTCTCCACAATTGTTGTACCACCAAGCATACTGCCAAAAGATATCCCGATCAAAGTCACTAATGGGCCTCTGCAATTACGCAGTACGTGTCCAAATAAAATCTGCCGTTCAGACATACCTCTTGCCCTGAGGCCATCTATATAGGATCCCTGCATTTCTTTTCTGATAATGGCTCGCACCTGACGTATATACCAGGCTGACAAGGTCAATGCCAACGTCAAAACCGGCATAACAAGTCCTTTCAGACTAAGACTTCCGATCACCGGAAATAATTTTATCTTTAATGACAAAAAATACATCAGTAAAAGTGCCAGAAAAAAAGACGGAAGCGAAGCAAATAGATAAGTCACCATCTGGATCAGGCGATCTGCTTTGCCGCCTGCATACCACGCACACCAAGTACCTAAAGGAATAGAAAGCAGCATTGTAACCCCAAGTGCTGTCACTGTCAGAATAAGTGTTCCTGGAATCTTTGCTGTCATTTCACTTAATACCGGCCGATTGGACTTATAAGAAGTGCCCATATCACCCTTGCATAAGTCCATCAGCCAATCACCATACTGAACAATCATCGGTCGGTCAAGTCCCAGCTCATGCCGGGTGGACTGCAGCGCTTCCTCACTGGCTTTTACCCCCTGATTATTCAATAGTATCTGTGCCGGATCTCCCGGAGACAGATAAGACAGGAGAAACGATAAAAATGTAATGCCTATGATCAACAGACAAAAGCCTCCCGCCTTTTTTATCAAAAATTTCATAAATTTGCCAAAACCTTTCTCCTCTATCTATACCATCGCAGCCTGAAGTCTCAGCCGCTCTGTCTGCTGTACCGGTGCTTTAGTACACGCAACCATAAACATCGGTGTAGAACCATTATTCACTTTTTCAGCCTCGCACCAGACACGCTGCCACACCTTTTCATCCAGCTGTATCTGTATACCATTTAATTGTTTAAGAATCTGACGATCCCATTCCGGACGCTGAATGTGACTAAGCGGCACCTGACGTGCAATTGCCTCCATTGCTTCAATGTCCGTACACGTATAGTCATCATGCATTCCAAGACTGCTGACCTTATTGCGATCCGCCTCATATGCAGCTCTTTTCTCTTCATCAAATAAATGATGATACCAATTGGCATCAAAATTCAAAAGAACGCCGCCAGGTTTTAAAACACGCATCCATTCATAGTATGCCCTATCCGGATGTTCCAGATTCCATGTTACATTTCGACTGACAATCATATCAAATGTATTATCAGCGAACCGAAGCGCCTGTGCATCCATCTGATACCATTCGATTTTATCTGCCAGGATACCGGCATTATTCTTTGCTTTTTTCAGCATTTCTTCTGTATAATCAATAGCTGTCACCTGATAGCCGGCTCTTGATAAGATAATTGAAAAAAAACCTGGTCCTGTTCCTATATCCAGAATTCTTATCCCTTTTCTTTCCACTTTTGGCATATGTTCTTCAATGACCGACAACCAGACCGGCCATTTTTCACCTGCCAGTTCTTCAAGATTCACCTGTGAATAGCCTTCTGCACGATTTGTCCAATACTTTTCAATATTCTTTAATAATTCATCCTTCTTCATCGACTTCCCCTTCAATTACGCCTCTACATAAAATTAAAGTATCTGTTCAGAGCTAACCTCCAAAATGCTACGCATTTTATACCTGCTTTTTGAAATTTTGCTTGGCTCTGAACAGTTACATATTAAATAATGTTGTATTTACAAACGTAAAAAGCTCCTGTCCAAAAGGACAGGAGCTTCATACTCCACTATCATACACTGCCTGTGCATATATCTGTTAAAATAAATATACTGGTAACTGAATAATTATTCGTATGCGTACTTCATATACGCCAATTCATATAAATATATTACTTGAAATCATATGCTGTGTCAATACATTTATATCTTATGACTATACATCAAATGCATAAGCCTATGTTATTTAGCTGTTTCTTCTGTCTGCTGAGCTTCTGATCCGGATTCCAGAACCGTCTCCAATGCCTCCGCAGGCTCCTCGCCTTTAACCGGCACCTCAATCTCAATAGAATTCAACATTTCTGACAGTTTCCTGCTGGCACACTCTGTAAGTTCTTCTCTGCTGCTTTCAGAGCTTTCTGACTCGGTTTCCATCTCTGCTGCTTTCGTCTCCTGGATACTCTCAGTCTCCTTAACGGTTTCGCTTTCCTCTATTGTTGCTGTCTCTTTAAGCTCCTTGCTTTCCTCAAACCACTGTACTTCAAAAAGCAATGCATCACCATTAGCCAGCTCCACCAGATACTGGTTATGATACTTAACACTCTTTCCTCCGTCAAGTTCTTCTGTTGTAGGCTGACAAATGGCTTTGTAAGCTTTCGTTCCGATTGTCGTCTCCTGTGCCGAATGATTAAAGATCTGATCCATCACTGTCGCGATGTCCTCATTCTTGATCTTCATGGCTGCAAAGAAAACAGGTTTCGAAGAAAATGTCTGTCCTTTCAAACCAATTTCATCATAATCTCCTGTACGGTTATACTCAAACGCTGTATCATCATAAATCACACTGTAACCAAGACTGCTCTCAAATACTTTCTTGTTCTGATTACTGCTCTCTGTAACTTTATCCGATTCCACGCTTTCACGTACAGTTTCCGGATTTGTCTCCTTCTCAGATTCTATCTCTGTCTGTATCTCTGTATCGGATGCCTTCTCTGTCTCCCCGCCGGTATACTTCTTCTCACACCCTGTCAATGCCAGGAGCATTACCAACAGTGCAAAGAACATGGTTATGGTATGTCTTCCCATGATATACTCCTCCTATATATCTTCACTTCAAACGCGTATGCGTCTATCTGTGTATCGAATATACAGCAGATTCTTAAAATCGTCAAGTATTTGACAGCAATACAGACTCATTTTTAGAGTAATTTAAGAATTGCATCTTCCTTTACACAGCAATACCTTCTAATAATCGCTGCTGCCCTCTGACTCAGTTGTGTCTGATGTTCCATCCATCATTGTAACCTTCACTCTGAAAATACGGTAAAGAGATTCATCGATACGGTCTTCGGAAATCTTACCGTTCTTAACCGCCTTCAAAACACCATCATAAGCCTCTTCAAAGTTCTCAGGCTCTAGCAACAAATCTGCACCTGCCTGAATAGCCTTCACAGCAGCATCAGAAGCACTGTAATTCTTCACAATATTGGCATCATTCAGATAATCCGTCATGACAACACCTTTGAAACCAAGAGCTTTGCGAAGTACTTCACTGATCATCTTCTCTGATAAAGAAGACGGCGTGTCATCTCCGATGACATTCGGAACAGAAACATGTCCAACTATAACAAAATCCAATCCCTGCTCAATTGCATTGATGTACGGCAGAAACTCTTTCTTCTTCAGTTCATCCAGTGAACTATTGATCAGAGGGAATCCTGACATATTGGATGAAGCTGCACCATATCCCGGGAAATACTTCATTGCTGCATGCACATCCTGCTCTTCAATACCTCGAAGTACTTCAAGTGCCATATCTGAAACGGTCTGGGCTTCTGTACCAAAAGTACGTGTTCCCATACCATAGCTATTGCCTGATAAGACATCTGCCACCGGTGCCAGATCAAGGTTCAGGCCATATTCTGACATCAGCGTTCCGATGGCTTTGCCTGCCTCATAAGCATTGGTACTGTCATCCTTACGTCCGACTTCTGACATGGACGGTGCCCCGCTATGTACATAACTGCTGAAATCAGACGTATCGTCACTCTCATCACCGTCACTATAAGAATCTTCATAGTATTCATCCAGACTGTCATTGTTGCCCAGAACAGAATCATTGCCGCCTTCTTCTGCTGCTGCAATGAATAACGGTAACCCAGAAATCTCCTCACTGTAAGACTGCAGTTTCTCTGTCATGGTCTTCAACTGGCTGGATGAGTCAATATTGTCCTTTGTGATGACCAGGCCGCCTACCTGATAATCCTGTAATGCCTGATACGTTGTATCTCCCGCATACTGAACCGTATCAACACCTGTCAGCGATTCCGGTGATACAACAAACAGCTGGGCCACTTTCTGTTCCAGAGACATCTTGTCAATCAGCGCCTGAATCTGTTCACTGTCACCGCCGGAATTGCCCTTGAATGCCTGCCATGAATCACCGCCGTCAGCACTGTAACTGATGGTCGTCTCATTCGTACCAAGATTCTCATTGATAACAGAGCATACATAAACGATTTCATTCTCACTGATCATCTCCAGATGATTCTCTCCATTCAGATCAAACCATACGTCTGTTGCACATTTGTTCCATGTCTGACAGCCGTCCTCTGTCTTATAAGCCTCAAAAAATGCGCTGTCCGTTCCTTCTCCAAGGGATTTCAGCAGATAGCCATGATTCTCATCATAGAAAATCACACTGACATAATTGTCACTGCCTTCTTCATAAAACGGATTGGCAAACTTAACCCTAAAATCTCTGCCCTCATAAGTGATTGTCTCCATCTGCTTATTCAGCTTCAATAATTCACCATCATATTCCTGATCGGCAACCTCTTCCGACGTCTGTTCCTCTGAAGTATCAGAATTTCCTGACAAGCTTTCCTTCAGATCCGACAATGCTGTCTTCGGACTGCTGCTGTCTGTTCCAGTACTTCCTTTGACCACCATCAGGCCAAGTACAGCAATCAGAATAATCAGAATCGTTGTTGTCACCGCAACGAGCTTTTTCATTCCTCTCTTCCTCCTGTCATATTACTCAGATACGCCAGGCGTACCTGCAAAACTCAATATACAAAATAATACCATAATCCTTACAGGAAAAACAGCTGAATTTTACAAAAAACTAAAAAACGCCTGAAAATTTCATTACAAAATCAATAACATGACATAAACCACAACGCTTGCAGAGGCTGCTACGGTAAACAAACTTCCCCCTTTAAATGCAACAATAACCGCTGCAATAACGCCGGCCGCAGCCGCAGGAATGCAGTCCACTGCAAAAAATACTGCCGGGAATGTCATGGCTGCCAGTACGGCATAAGGAATATAGGCAAGAAAAGATCTCACAAAACGATTTGTAATTTTCTTTCTGAATACAACCAGCGGCAATACCCGCACCAGATATGTCACCGCAAACATGATCAAAAGATATATCCAGTAATTATGCTGCATGTTCTGCCTCCTCCTCTTCTTCTGAACCCGGGTAAAGCAATGCACCTACAGCAGAGGCCGCCACCGCACAGATAATAATTGAAAAACCATCCGTAATAAATGAAAATGCAGGAACAAAATGAATGATGCAGCTCATCAGAATAGCAACACAGGCAACAACCAGGATCGGATGTTCTTTTCTCATTGCCGGAACAATAATCGCCAGGAACATCCCATAAATCATAATGCCCAGCGCATTGCTGATCATCATCGGAAGAATATTGCCGCAAATGGCACCGGCAAGTGTCCCGCCGGTCCATCCGATATAGGGTAAAACCGCCAGTCCTGTCATATACGCCGGTGTAACTGTTTTGTTTCTGCTCATGGCCACCGCAAATATCTCATCGGTATTGCAATGCCCCAGGATCAGCTGCTGCCAGCGCTTAAATGTCGGATCCAGTTTCTGTGAAAGCGAAATTCCCATCAACGCATAACGCATATTGATCACCAGTTCCGTAATGGCCATCTCAATATAAGAACCTGAAGCTGCTATGATACCAATTCCCGCAAACTGACCTGATGAAGTCAGATTTGTCAGGGAGATCAGCACGGCCTGCCACCAACTGATTCCCGAAGCCACCGCCGTGATCCCAAAAGAAAAGGAGACCGAAAAATAGCCGATCGCAATGGCAATGCCATCTCTCAGTCCTCTATTAAAAGCCAATAAATTCATATGTATAATCCTCTTTCCCTAATTTAGTCATGCGCTTATTCCATTTTTTGACATTTTTCCGGCAACAGAAAGCCCGGTCTGACAGAGTTAATAAACATTAACTGTATTGAGGGGGGGTCAGGCCGGGCAGTGAATAATTCATCACGTGCTGATATTATCTTAACTGTTTTTACAAATTTGCATAATTCCCAAAAAATTCATGAATAGCCTTGGTCAGACTCGGCTGGGACAGGTAAAGTACCTTGGCAGCCTCATTGATACTGCCTTTTTCCACAATGGCAATGACATATTTTAACTGCTGTAAAGTCATGACTTCCTCTATTCCTCTTCGGCTTTGCCATCCACATAATATTCAGATGCTTTTCGTGATACATAAATCGTTGTCACAAGGTCTGTCACGCCGCTGAAAATAAATGCAATGCCTACAAGACGCATCAGCCACGCTGCCGTTGAAAAAGGGTTCAAAATAACAATCAGACCAATAAACACATTAATAGCTGCTGTTATGGCAATGCGTATCCATGTACCAAAGCCCATGCGTTTCAGATCAAACGCATGCTGTAATTTCAAAATGCCGCTGAGGACAACGCCGATACCAAGAACCACCGGCAAAATGGACACCACCAGTTCTGATTTTACACATATAAAAATACCTACAAAGACGATCACCAGACCTTTGATCAAATCATTATTTCCCGCTGCCAGTTCTTTTCTCATAAAATAACTGACTAAGAAAAAGGCGCCGATTACGATGACGAAAATACCGATCACATTGGCAATTGTCACAAGCGTCAGTTCAGGCATCAACAGCAGGACAAGTCCGCAGATCAATAACGTAACTGCACCGCCCACTTCCTGCAGCTTCCAGCTTTTCAACATTTCTATCACTCCCCGTATTATCTACTTCAGGCCCTTTGGACTACTAATCTTTATTCACCTCAGGCCATACTCCGTCTGCTAATCCTTTCTCGGATATTCCAGCTCATACTCATCAAACATCTTCGACTTATTTCTAAGCTCCAGACCTCTCACGATCAGCTGCCTGATCAGGTCATAAATCACTGCAAAGACAGGCACGCCGATCAACATACCTACAAATCCGAAGAGTCCGCCGAAAAACAGAATAGAAAAAAGCACCCAGATACCCGATAATCCGGTACTGCTTCCCAGAATCTTCGGTCCGATGATATTGCCGTCCACCTGCTGCAGAATCACAATAAAAATCACAAATATCAGACAGGACATCGGGCTGACTGTCAACAGGATAATGGCCGATGGTATCGCACCGATATAAGGTCCGAAAAACGGAATAATATTGGTCACACCGACGATCACGCTAATCAGAATCGCATACGGCAGCCCCAGGACCATCATTCCCGCATAGCATATAACGCCGATAATGGCTGAATCCAGCAATTTGCCGCCAATAAATCCGGAAAAAACTCTGTCCGCAAAACGGATCTCTTCTACAATCTTGTTCGCCCACCGTTCTTTGAACAAACTGTATAAAATCAGTTTTCCCTGTTTTTTGAACTTTTTGCGTCCGCTCAAAAGATAAACAGCAACAACCAGACCAATAAACAGATTCATAAAAATCCCGGCTGCATTGATCATGCTGTCCGACAATCCTGTCAGGATCATATTCATATAAGGAAGAATGCTGTCCTTCAGCCAGCCTGAAATGGACTCTGTTCCCGCATCAGACAGCTGCATAATATAGTTCTGAATGATCTCATTGCCTTCAAACAAACGATCCACCATACTGCTGATACTGTCCACCATCTGCGGCAGCGACCGTGCCATTCTGGATATGCTCACAGCCAGCTGCGGCAGAAGCATCGCCAATACCGCATAAATAATCACCAGGCCTGTCACAACACTGCCGACCACACTGGCAGTCCCAATGAACTGCTGCCTCTTCGGATGCCAGTGTTTCTCAAGAAATCGCTCATACGTATTGCAAATCGGCTTTAAAATATAGGCAATACCTGCACCGTAGATAAAAGGCATCAGAATATCCAAAACTTTCTTTGTCCCGCTTCTCAGTGCTTCCAGCCGGAACAATATAAAAAAGAACAGAATACTCAATGCCGCTGTACAGAACACAGCTAATATCATCGCCAGATATTTCTTGAATTCTTCTTTCAAATTATCTCTTCTTTCTTCATAATCTGCAGACCTGAAAATACAGCCCCCGCAGACTTACAAATGCATCCACTGTATCTGACGTATCTCCACGCCGCTGGATCTTGCATACAGCAATGCGTCCTTCGTACCACTTGGTCCCTTGCTGTCATCATCATAGACGATGATCATCCGCTCACTGGCATCCACCATATAGCAGTCCCTCAGAATATAATCCGCCGCTTCATCTGCACCATCCGATACAACCGTTACATGATCCGCCGATGCCTCAATTGCACGCAGCCTGTCACCATAATCATTCTTCAGGCAGCTGTTATAATTCGCAAAGGGCTTTGCAAGCTCCAGAGTAATTTCAGGGTTCCTCTTCTTTCTATCCAGTACAATTTCTGCCGCCCATGTGTCAACGCCTTCGGCACCTCCGGTAATAAAATAACTAAAACCGTCTGCCACAGCCTTATCAATCTCCTCTTCCAGGGCTGCCTTCAAACGGACACATGCAGGGTCTGACTCATTCTCCTTCCAAGGAAAATATAAAGGCCTGTGACCCGAAAAAGCACATCTCTTTAACATATTCAAAACCTCTCTTCATTGGTTCAGTATATATTAACCGAAAGAATTGCGCAATACCCATCTCGAAAAAACAGTTCCAAATAGACATAAAAAAGAGCCATCCGACGTTTAATCAATCATCAGATGGCCCTTTACTGGTGTTCTTCTGTACAGTACATTGGACTATACCCCTTTCTTCAGTTTCGGTTTAAAAAATTAAAATAAACTTTCTGGTGGTCCGTACCTCCTTCTTCACTTTTAGACACTTGGTATAAAGCTACTTAGAATTTTGGAATCAGTCCTTTCTGCTCTTATAAGAGCTATTTGTTAACTTGTTCTGTATCTTTGTTTTTATGCCTTAATTATATCATTTATTTTCTATTTGTCAATATATTTTTATAATATTTTTCTATTTTCTGACATTTTTTGAGTTGAATTCAACGCCAATACGTTATAAGGAGCTTATCCGGAAGAAAGGCATTTAATATGCCCTCCCAAACAAGCTCCTTTGTTATTTAGAATCTTCTCCAGCGTTCTTCTCTGTATTTTCCCTGCTGTTCTACCTGATCCAGATAATCCAGCATGGACGGAATATCTTCGTTCAGCGTTCCCTTAAGGATAACATAGTTGGAAGCATGATTGGATCTGAAAACTGTCCCATCGGAATCCACATTCTGAAGGAATAATTTCATCTCCTCTACCACATCTTCCGGATTCAAAAGCTCCAGCTCTCCTGAAACAATCCTGGAATAGATTGGTGCCTCCCGATCCATCATCAGCGTCAGAAAGCCCACATAATCCGGTTTAATTGCACTGATTAGAGTGGCGGAGGCAACTGCATGTTCACGCAGTCTCTGGCGACCGCCAAGACCTGAAATCAATGTTGCTGAACAGAGAATACCGCAGCTTTTCAGTTTTTGTCCCGCTTCGATCATCTGCTCTCTTGTAACGCCTTTTTTCACATCTTTTAATACCTGAGGATCTCCGGATTCAATTCCCATATAGACCATATCCAGTCCCGCTTCTTTTAAGCACTTCAGTTCATTTTCGGATTTATGAAGAATATCCTGTGTTGTTCCGTAAGCCGTTACACGCTCCAGATTTGGAAACTTCTTCCATATGTAATTCAGAATCTGAACAAGTATATCTGTTTTTACGATCAAGGCGTCGCCATCGGCCAGAAAAATCCTTCGGATATGCCCGCCGTACAGCATCGCCGCCTCATCAAAATCCGCCAGCACATCCTCTAGAGGTCTGACCTTAAATTTCTTATCCTTGTACATGGTGCAAAACGTGCATGTATTATGTGCACATCCGACAGTTACCTGTACAATCAGACTGCCTGCTTCACTTGGTGGTCTGTAAACGGTTCCTTCATATTGCATGATATACCCTCCTGATAATTCTTTGTTTTAAAAATAGTTCGCATGCGTATTATTAACCAACAGTATATCCTTAATCGCAAAAATAATCAATAGTTTAATACAAAAAACGCCATGGATCTGATTGCTCAGATACATGGCGTTCATACTGTCATGGATGGAGGTGGATTCGAACCACCGAAGCGTGTCGCAGCAGATTTACAGTCTGTCCCCTTTGGCCACTCGGGAATCCATCCATAGATCATTTCTGACCGCTATCCATCATAACATACTTAATATTAAAATTCAACCCCAAAATAAAATTTATCCGATATCCTTAAGAATCACCGCAGATGTCTTCGGTATTGCGACCATCAAATAACCATCCGTTACCACATAAATATCTGGCACCTTTGTAAATGATGCTGACGAACTCATCAACTGCTGCTCCATACGGCTTCCATCAGTCACGCCAATCTGCCATACAGGTATCGCCACATTCACTGTATCCTGTGTATTATTGACGATCACGGTATAGCGTTCCTTCTCATCGAAGCGGCCATAAGCCAGTATTCCCCATGCTGTATAAAGCATTTTATAGGAACCTGTACGAAGCGCAGTGCTGTTTCTATGTATCCGAATGGCTTCTTTGTGAAAAAGGAGCATCTGTTTATCTTCATGTCCCCATGGATAAGTTCTTCTGTTATCCGGATCTGTCCAACCACAGACACCGACCTCATCACCATAGTAAACCGTCGGTGCCCCCGGCCAGGTCATCTGCATAATAACAGCTTCTCTCATCACTGCCTCGTTGATGCCTTCTTCTGCGGCCTCTGTACCTTTGCTCTGAATCCTTCCCACCTGTCCGTTGGTTCTTGTAAGAAATCTCGAATGGTCATGATTGGACAATTCATTCATGGCCACATACAATGACTCATACTCAAACCGGGACATATGATGGCTCATAGCACCTTCAAAAGTCTCCGGATTACACAGCAAATCCTCTCTGCGCTCATCACTGTGTTTTTCAACCCCTGTCAGAAACCATGTGATCGGCTCCATAAAAGCTTCGTAATTCATAACTGTATCCCATTCATCACCTTCCAGCCAGGATGCCGGATCTGTATAATTTTCCGCAAGAATCAGTGCCTCCGGGTTTGCATCCTTTACTGCTTTTCGGAAACGTTTCCAAAAAGCATGATTATACTCCGGTGAATGACCGAGATCTGCCGCCACGTCCAACCGCCATCCATCTGTATTGTAAGGCGGCGATACCCATTTCTGTCCGATCCGAAGAATATAATCACACAGGCTTTCAGAGTCTTCATAATTCAGCTTCGGCAGTGTATCATGTCCCCACCAGCCATCATAATCCTTATTATACGGCCAATTGTCTGAAAAAAACTTGAAAAAACTGCGATACGGACTCTTCTCATCCACATAAGCTCCCGGTTCATAGTCTTCCTGACCCTCATAGATCCGCTCTCTATCCATCCACTTATTGAAGGAACCGCAATGGTTAAAAACACCGTCCAGGATAACTTTCATACCCCTTCGATGAACTTCTTCTACAAATTGTATAAAAAATTCATTGCTGGCTTCCAGATTTTTTTTGTTCGTAACACGGCGGATATAGCGGCCGGCATGACGATTGTCCATGTCCCCCTCAACCAGAACATCCCCCTCATCATCAACAATTCTGCCAAAGTGAGGATCCACATAATCATAATCCTGAATATCATATTTGTGATTGGATGGTGAAACAAAAATCGGATTCAGATACAGAACTTCGACTCCCAGATCCTGCAGATAATCCAGCTTATCCATAATCCCCTGCAGATCACCGCCATAAAAATGACAGACATCCATGTTGTGCGGATAAGCCCCCCAGTCCTTTTCCTGCTCCGAATGCAGCTTCACATAGCTGTACTCATGATCCAATACATCATTGGATGGATCTCCATTGCAGAAACGGTCTGTAAAAATCTGATAAAAAACCGCCCCCTTTGCCCAGTCAGGCGTCTTAAAATCCGGATAAAATTTGAAATTATAATAATCCTGTGCCCTGTCCATGGTACTGCGCTTATTGTAAACAGCCGTTATCCTTTCTTCACTCGTTCCGATTCCGACAATTTCAAAATAATAATTCGTCCCGCACTCCGGATAATGAAGTACCGCCTCATAATAGTCGAAATTTCTCTCTGAAAAAGACTTATGCATCTTAGCCCTCACACAGTCCGTCACAACCATTACCGAAGCCGCATTGTCCTTCGCCGTCCGAAATCGCAGTCTGACACTGCATCCGGCAGCCTCTGCACCATCCGCTGTATATAACCGATAAAAAGGCGTCCCATCCGCAAAAAACGCTTGTCTGTTCAAAAAATTGTTCATGCAATTACCTCTGTCATAAAAATATCTTTGCGAAAAGTTCATTATTCATGGATAAACAAAAACAAATCGCCGATTTGTTTTTGTTTATCCATGAATAATGAACTTTTCGCGATTAAGTCATCGTATCTGTTCAAAGATTGCATCTATGTTGCCTTATATTTATCGACAATTTCATTTAACTTTGAACAGTCACAAAATTATTTCTATTGTATAGTAAATTCGATAGATTTTCAACCTTCTACTACATTGTATACACGTAATCCATGAAAATATGTATACTCTAACAGCCGATACGTTTTATTAATTACTTCATATCCTTTGGTCACCCCTATTATTTTTACTCTCCGTCAATCCCTCTTTTCTCCTTTGCTATCGTCCTTTTTTCTTTATCAAAAAATTCTATCTAAAAATAAATAAAATGCGGCTCAGGAGTATTTCACATATTTTTAGAACGCCTCTTTTTTGACAAAGAAAAAAGGACAGCTTCCGTTGCTGTCCTTTTGGAGAAGGTATTTTTGTTTATGGGGTGAAACAAAAACTTTATAATGTATTGGGGGGTTTACGTGTATTATAATACCATGCCACCGTCCGAAAGTGTTCACAAAGTTTTATTGTTTCAGAAATCCTTTTTATGCAAGTTACATAAAGCGCAATTTTTCATCTTCTGTTCCTTCTGGAAAAATTGCCTCAAATTCTTCTCTTGTAATCTTTTCCTTTTCGATCAGCATGTCGGCGCATGCGTGAAGTTCTTCCATATGCTCTGTAATAATACGTCTTGCTTCCTGATGGCATCCGTCAACGATACGTTTCACTTCCTGATCAATGACAGCTGCAACGCCTTCACCATACGGCTTGGAATGACCGATATCTCTGCCGATGAAAACTTCATCACTTCCGCTTGTATAGTTAATCAGACCAACGGCATCCGACATACCGTACTCTGTCACCATAGCACGGGCTGTCTCTGTGGCAGTCTTGATATCCTGTGAAGCGCCGGTCGTGATGTCATCAAAGATTAACTCTTCGGCAACACGTCCGCCCAGGGATACAACGATATCCTGCATCATTTTCCCCTTGGTATTGAACATATTGTCTCTTTCAGGCAGCGGCATTGTGTATCCTGCGGCACCGATTCCCGTCGGAATAATGGATACAGAATAAACCGGTCCAACATCCGGAAGTAAATGGAACAATAAGGCATGACCGGACTCGTGATAAGCGGTGATCTTCTTCTCCTTGTCAGAGATGACACGACTCTTCTTTTCAGCACCGATACCAACCTTCACAAAGGCACGGCGGATATCATCCTGAACAATATAGGCGCGGCTCTGTTTTGCCGCATAAATAGCTGCTTCATTCATCAGGTTTTCAAGATCAGCACCTGTAAAGCCTGCTGTTGTACGGGCGATCTGATCCAGATCTACATCATCTCCAAGCGGCTTGCCCTTGGCATGAACCTCAAGGATTTCACGACGTCCCTGAATATCAGGACGTCCGACACCGACTTTACGGTCGAAACGGCCCGGACGAAGAATCGCCGGATCCAGAATGTCCACACGATTTGTTGCTGCCATGACAATGATGCCCTCATTGACACCAAAACCATCCATTTCAACAAGGAGCTGGTTCAATGTCTGCTCACGTTCATCATGACCACCGCCAAGACCCGTACCACGCTTTCTTGCAACCGCATCGATCTCATCGATAAAGACGATACACGGTGCATTCTTCTTGGCATTCTCAAAAAGGTCGCGCACTCGTGAAGCACCGACACCGACAAACATTTCCACAAAGTCTGAACCTGAGATACTGAAGAAAGGCACACCGGCTTCGCCAGCCACTGCCTTGGCCAGCAATGTCTTACCTGTTCCCGGAGGTCCCACAAGGATCACGCCCTTCGGTATACGGGCACCGACTTTTGTATACTTCTCAGGAGATTTAAGGAAATCAACAATCTCCTGGAGATCTTCCTTCTCTTCCTGAAGACCGGCAACATCACGGAATGTCACCTTGCGGTCACCCTCTTTGCTCATCTTCGCATGGCTCTTGCCGAAGTCTGTCATCTTACTTCCGCCGCCGCTCTGCTGACTGTTGATAAATGAGAACAAAAACCACAGGAAGATACCTCCCAGTACTAATAATGCACCGTTATTGTAAAACCATCCTTCACGGTTAATGACATCTGTCTCCTTATAATTCATATAATTCACGGATTCCAGCCAGTCCTTGACCTGGTTGACATCGGTCACATAAAAGCTGTCTTCCTTGCCGTCTTTCCATTCCACAGAGATCATACCTGTCGGTGTCTCCTTATTCGGTGAAATGACAACATCCTCAATTTGACTCACTTTATTCTGTATATCCTGCTGGAATTCGCTGTATGTGTAATCACTGGCTGCCAGCAGATTCCACCCCTCACTGACAATGATACCGATGAATACACAGACAAGAACAATGACCCACAGGCCAATTCCTCTTTTCTTATTATTCAATGCTACACTCCTCCTGTCACTTAGTGACTTATCATTTGATTTTGATAAAAATTATCAAACATTATGAAAAAGGGATGCTAACCGCAAATGCGCAGCAACCCTCTTCAGCTTCTGTCTTATTACTTAGTTTCTGTTATTCAGTAAATTCAACAACTCCGATAAACGGAAGATTTCTGTACTTCTGCGCATAGTCAAGACCATAGCCTACAACAAATTCATCAGGAATGTTGAATCCGGAATAATCAACCTTCACATCTGCTGTCCGGCGCTCCGGCTTGTCTAACAGAGTACAGATCTTGATGCTGTTTGGCTTTCTCTTATAGAGGATCTCTACCAGGTAATGCAGTGTATTGCCTGAGTCAATGATATCTTCAACAATCAGGACATCCTTACCGTCCAAAGGCTCATCCAGATCCTTCACGATACGAACCGCACCTGAAGATGTCGTACCATTGCCATAACTGGATACAGACATAAAATCAAGAGATACAGGCACACTGATTCTCTTGGCCAGTTCACATGTGAAGAAAACACCACCCTTTAATACGCAGATCATATGAATGCTCTTGCCTTCATAATCCTTGCTGATCTGTTCACCCAGCTCCTGGATCTTCTTGTCAACTTCTGCTTCCGGCAGTAAAACTTTAATCTTCTCTTTCATTCTTCAATCTCCTTCAGTTCTGCTGATAAAATCAGCTTTGTCTCTCCGGTAATCTTATAATATTCGCTCAAACGGCCTATGTCCGGTATCCACAGGACATGACTGCCGTCTGTCAACATGTTCAAATTCTCCCGATCCGACTGCGGTACCTTATCATCCATAAAAATTCTGCGAAGAGCTTTCTTATGTCCGCCGCCGATCATCATATAATCGCCCGGGCGGCGCTGCCGCAGGACCAGTCCATTTTTTATTCTATCATAATCAAACCATTTCGTATACATTTTTTTGGGAATTTGCAGATTTTTCTCCACAGGAAAAATTTTAAGACAAAGTTCTCTTTTACTGCCTGTCAAAATATATTTCCCCGGCTCATCCAGCTTTATTTCAGGACATTCATCTGCCAGAATGCCGTCCGCTGTATGTGTCTGATTCCTGAAAATGTTCACAGTTGTATATGTGCGTTTTGCACACAGCTGATAAGGCAGATCCACCTGCCTTCCCACCTGCCCCTCAAACAATTCCCTGAACATTTCAATATGAACTGCCCGGATGTCCTTCAGTCCGCCGGCCAGCCGGTTCATCACCTGCCGCAAAAGTTCCCGCTGAATAGCAATATCCTGATTGATAAATACGGCTGCATCGATTTCCAATACCGTATAATCATCCGCTGATACCTGCCGAATCATGGTTCTTCCAATGGCTGCTGCCTGTTTTTCTATATAACGACAGATATCCGCTGCTATAGCGGCAGTCTCCGCAATATGGGACACCGCCGCCGGATTGATATGTTCAGTGACATAAGGAAGAATATCCAGCCTGATCCGGTTTCTGGTATACTCTGTTTCAAAATTCGTTGCATCATTTCGATAAGCGATCTGATGTTTTTTCAGATATTCCTCAATATCACTGCGGCTGATCTTCAGCAGCGGTCTCACGATCACATCTCTCACCGCCGGTATGCCTGCCATTCCTTTCAGTCCACTGCCCCTGAACAGATTCAGCAGCACAGTCTCCGCCTGATCATCCATATGATGCGCCACTGCAATCTTTGATGCCTGCTTCTGCTGCCGCACCTGTTCAAAGCATTCATATCTGAACAGCCTGCCGGCTTCCTCCTCAGACAAATGCTGTGCCTGTGCCATTTCCCTAATGTCTGTCTGAAAGCACTCACAGGGCACATGAAGTGTCTGACATAACTGTATCACAAAATCTCTGTCCCGATCTGCCGCTTCCCCACGCAGGCCGTGATGGATATGGACGGCTGTCAGCTTTAAGTCCATGGACATCTGCAGGTTTTTGAGTACCGACAGCAGGCAGACCGAATCCGCACCGCCTGAAACGCCGACAATCACCGAATCACCCTGACAGATCATTTCCGATTTCTTTATAGTGTCATATACTTTTCTGACCAGCTCATCCATTTTCCTCACCTGCTTCCTTTATTCTCCTTCTGAGTATAACACAGACCGTCAAGCCCCGCTATAATTTTCAGGTTTTCTGTAAAGTCCGCAGACCAGCACTGTCATATCATCCTCTGCTTCATAGTGACTGCATGCCATGGCATGGTTGAGAACCGCATTGGCCAGCTCCTGAGGATTAACAGCTGTACAGTTTTTTAAAAATTCTGCCATCTTTTCTTCATTCTGATCATCTCCCTTTCCAAGACTGCCGAGGGTTCCATCACTCATCATAATGAGCATATCCCCATTTTTCATATCGGCCGTCAGCACTTCGCTTTCCGGTTCCGGCAGCACCCCCGGCGGCAGGGCATCGGATGTCAGTTTTTTTACCTCCTCCCCGTTTTTGATAAACGAAGCGGCAGCACCCATTTTCACCAATTCACACCTGCCTGTAAAAAGGTCCAGGGTCGCCAGATCCAGTGTTGAATACGTATGCGGTTCACTCCCCGACAGCACAACCGAATGGATCAGCCGAATGGCAGACTGGCGGTTAAAGCCGGTTGTAAGCAGCTGTTCCAGCAGACTGATAATTCTGTTGCTCTCCTTTTCCGCCTTTTCACCGCTTCCCATACCATCAGACAACGACAGAACCGTTTGTCCGCTTTCCATATGCATTACCGTAAAACTATCCCCGGAAACAGTTTCCCCCATCCGGACCATTCTTGCATCCCCCACGATAGTCCGGTAACGGACATCTTCTTCAAAGGACAACATTTCCCATCGTTGTCCGATCACCGGAGGCGTCCCAGCCCGGGGCAGATACCGCCGGCCATAGACCCTTCCGATGATATCTGCCGCCTCCTGTGCTGTTTTCTGAATATTTTTCGGTGTCTTTGCCTCTATATAAACGCATTTCCGACCATTTTGACGGTTCGACGCTGCGATTCTGCGCACATTGATCCTCTGCCCGGTCATCCGGTGCACCACCTGCTTTTCAGGGGCTCCCTGCCTGACCGGTTCATCACTGATCTGCTTCGAAAAATCCCCAATAACATCCGCCACCTCACCAAACTGCCCCGCCAATGCCAGTCTGCTCTCCGCCAGACGATTCTGCCAGGACAAATTTGTCTGGGCCAGTCCCATCATTCTGCGAGCCTCTGCCAGAAAATTGTCCGATCGGACACAGCGCTGCCTGAATCGTTCCGGAAGGTCTTTTTTCTTCATATCAACACGCTCCCCGCATAATTTCAATATCTCATAGGCCGATTCACAACTATCTTCAAAAACATTTTCCCAACAATAACTGCACCGGCTGCAGTCTTTGCAGACCTGCTCCGTGACCGCATTAAAAATATCCTGCATTTCCTGGTCACTTAGTGTTCCCCGGGGACTTGTATCCACTTCAAAGGACTGGGACAGCTTCCGAAAGGACTCCGAAAATGCATGAAGCTGATTTTTGGTGATCATCGCTTCTTCTTTCATGGACATACGCTCCTTTCTTCCGACAGGGTGCCGCCCCTTCAGAAAGGCGATCCCCCCTACAGATAACCAATAGATTCCCAGTGCTGCCGCAAGTTCCAAAGCAGATTTCGGAAGCTCCGACATCATATGCTGCTGCCAGCCTTCTCCGTAAGCCAGACCATACCCTATCCCCGCTGTCAGCATTGTCAGCGTCATCAGCCCGCACATCACCACAGGCGTCAGCAATCCGGGCCGCACCTTTCGCAAAACCGCAGCCATCATCATCACTGTTGTTATCAGTCCTGTATATCTTATAAAAGCAGTCATCGGTAGTGCATAGGCCATCCCTGTCAGGGAAGCCACTGACAACAGTATTTTCCCTGGGATCAACGCGTATGCCGCACAGAAAAACGCAACACCCGCAGGGTTTCTGTCGTGCCAGACAAACATATTGATGAAAGCACTAAGTACGATCACCAATAAATCTTTCATGTCAAACTTTTTCATGCACATGCCTCCTGATTTTTGTACAGATTCCGGCCTCCCGGCCTTCCCGAATCTGTTACAGGCATTATATGGAAAAATCCTGCAATTACGATTCCAATTCTCTGACAGTACCTCCCTTCAAATGTTTTTTCGAGGGGTTTTTAAGGAGCTCAGGTCCGCCATTGACTATAAAGCTTTAAAGTGTTACCATGTAACTATTAATGATGTGTAACTGTTCAGAGCCAAGCAAAATTTCAAAAAACAGGTATAGAATGCCTGCATTTTTAAGACTGTTTTTGAAATTTTATTTGGCGGTTAGCTCTAAACAGTTACAATGATATTTAATTTTAGAAAGTGTATAAAATGATGGAAAATTTTTCTTTGAAGTATGGTAAAAATGAAGTCGCCATCGCCATAGATGGCGCCCGTAGCGTTCAGACGCTGACTGAGAATCCTATGAATACAATTGAAGATATTCATGCTGCCTTTCTGAAGGCAATCACTGAGGACACCATTGAATCCCCTGCCCTCAAACAGCTTGTAGCATCTGATGACAAGATAACAATTATCATCAGCGATATGACCCGTTTCTGGATGCATCAGGATATCATCTGTGAGGAACTGGTTCGTTATCTGAATGAAGCCATCGGTATTCCTTTTGAACACATAGTCATCCTGATCGGCCTCGGTACCCATCACAAAAATACACCTGCCGACCAGAAAGTTCTGACAGGTGCTTATGTCTATGATCATGTTGCCGCTGTTGTGGACCACGACTGTGATGCCCCGGATCTTGTGGATATCGGCACAACCTCTTATGGAACCAGAGTCCTGATCAATCCGCTGGCCGTCGGCCGCAAGGTCATCTGCATCGGCGGCACTGTTCATCATCTCATGGCCGGTTACGGCGGCGGCAGAAAGAGTATCGTTCCCGGTATTGCCGGCCGTGAAACTATCCGGCACAACCATGCCATGGCCCTGGATCCTCACTGCGAGCAAAGCGATCCGAGAGTCGGTCCCGGCAAATTCAACAATAACCCGATCAATGAAGACATGCGTGAAGCAGGTGCACTGCTTCATCCAGTCTTCGGCATCAATATTGTTGTCAACTCCGCTTCCAGACACAGCGGTCTTTTCTGCGGTGACTTCGATGCCGCATGGCGGGAAAGCTGCAAGTATGTCCAGCAATGTTACGGTCTTCCGATCAAAGATCAGGCAGATGTTGTCTTCGTCAGCTGCGGCGGCTTTCCAAAGGATCTGAACTTCTATCAAGGCTCTAAGAGTCTCTTTAATGCCGTTCGTGCCGTCAAACCCGGCGGAACACTTGTCATGCTGGCTGAATGCAGCGAAGGCGCCGGTGCCAAAGATTTCTTTGACTGGCTGACACCGCTGAGAGAGGGCCATCTTGATCAGAGTCTTCGTGAAGCCTTTACAATCGCCGGGTATATTTTCTATGCTGCCTGTGAAAATATCCGCAAAGCCAATATTCTTCTGCTGGCCGGTCCTAAGCTGGATGCCCAGATCGTCAATGATATGGGCATCAGAAAATATGACCGCATGGAAGATATCATGGCTGATATTGATATCAAAGACAAAGATGTTTACATCATCCCTTTCGGTGGCAGTGTCATGCCTCAGACGGAAGCCGATTATGCCCGCTTCAGCGAAGAAATTTAATGATTATTCATCGTCATCCCAGCCCGCAAAGCCCCTGATCAGATGCACGATACCAAGTACAATTGCCCTCAAAACGGCAAATATAATAAACAAAAACATAAATCCGGCCAGGCCGCTCACAATGTCTTCCATTTCCATGTTGCCAGTGTGAGTGATGCCCTGGCCGATTTCTATTGAAAATGTCACAACGACCATCACTGTAAATACATAAATCCACGCAATGATCAATACATGATGTTTGCTGAGGGCCTTAAACAACGGATAAATAACCAGCAGCAATGCCATGCCGATGATACCGATCACAATAAAATGCAGCTCCTTATCCGACAAAATGTTCTCGCATGAATCATTCCATGTCATAATCGCATCATGGATGATCGCCATCTTTTCCACAAGATAATACAATAAACCTGTCATAATTCTCATCCTCCCTTATGTATATTCAGATAAAACGCACAAAACCGCTGCAGCACCTTAAAAGATGCCCTCGCAGCGGTTATTATCACTTCTTCTTAAAAATAATCTCATTCTCATGAACCAATCCCAGCTTATCCCTTGCCAGATCCTCGATGTAAGCATCTGTCTTCTGATAGGCTGCTTTCTCTTCGATTGCCTTCTGGTTCTCTTCTTCATCTTCAATCTGCTTCTGAAGGTTCTGCTCTATCAATGCGTATTGTTTGGATTTTTGAGTGTTCTGCCAAGTAAAGAAGCCGAACATGCAGCACATCATCACAACGATCACCGTAATTACTTTCATACTGCCTCTGTGCTTCAATCTTCGTCTTCTTCCGGCCCGCTTATTCGCCGCCATCATGATCCCCCTGTCTTCTGTATCGTAGCTTTCTGACTTTTATTGTACGCCTTGAGACTGCAGATTTCAATAATTTTGCTGCATTCTTCATAAAAGTTTTAAAGATTTGAAATGTTTTTCTCACAGGTCTCAGAATCCATGACATGCCTCTGATAAAAAATGAAGACAGAAAACTTCTGTAAAGGAGCATTCCCAGCCCCATTCCGCATACGATATAGTTGCGCACAGCCCCACTGTTGCAGTGATAGATCATGCTGTAGATTGCGGCTACCGCCGCGATCCAGAAAACGATCTCCTCCGCTGCCATCGCCCATTGCCTGTGACGGACAAATATTCTCAAGAGTCTCATGCAGTCATAGGCCAGCAGAAGGATGCCTCCCAAAAAAACAGCATAAAAAAACAGTCTTCCCTGAAACAATACATCCTGACTCACCGTTACTTAAACAATCGTCCCAGAAAATTGCCTGCCTGACGTGCACTGCTGTTTGTCTCAGAATACGTCAGGCTGTCCACTCTGCCGTCAACACCGGTTTCTCCTTTTTCCAGAGACAGATGGTTCATATGCAGTTCTGAGCCTTTGATCAGCAGAAGGCCTGCTGACGTCTCCAATATGATCTCTCCGGGATCATATGCAATCACATCGGACACACCTGCCACCTGTAGCGTGGACCGGTTCTGCAATGTTATTCTGTGGGGTTTGATCACTTGCTGTTCATCCATATACATCGACTCACCGCCGGATATTCACTGTCTCTCCTATTATATGAGACAACCCGCGGCTTTATGACACGCTGTGCCTCAACAATTAACATTCCAGTGCTTTTGTACATCAGGCGTTACAGATATCTGAACAGTTCCTTTGCATCCTCCTTGCGGGTTGTCTCCTGAACATCCAGAACTTCTACCTTCACATTTCGTGTACCGAAACCGATCTCAATGACATCCCCGGCCTTCACTTCCGCACCGGCCTTGGCTGTCTTGCCATTGATCATCACACGGCCTGCGTCACAGGCCTCATTGGCCACCGTACGTCTCTTGATCAGACGGGATACTTTTAAATATTTATCAAGTCTCATATTCTTCTCCTTATATGCGAAAAGGATTCCCTTATAACATATCTGCAATGCATTCATATGCCGGCCGGGAATCCTTTTGATCTTATGATGATTAGGCGTTAATGATATCCTTTAATGCCTTACCTGCTTTGAATTTAGGCGCTTTAGAAGCAGCAATCTTCATTGTCTCGCCTGTCTGAGGATTTCTTCCTTCTCTTTCAGGTCTTTCAGACACTTCGAATGTACCGAAACCAACTAACTGAACTTTTTCACCTTTTACAAGCTCATCTGTAACAACATCTACAAATGCTTTTAAAGCCTTTTCAGCATCATTTTTCTTCATGCCTGTTTTCTCAGCCATAGCTGCAACTAATTCTGCTTTATTCATCTATTATTCCTCCTCAATTATCGTCAGTGCATATCTTCTCTGTCTGTCAGCTGCTCTCCTGCAAACCTGCGAAAAACCTTGTATTTACCGCATTTCAGACATGCACTTCAATGTTGACAAATCTATTTATATACGTTTCCTGCCCTTTTGTCAAGGCTTTTTCTGTTTATCCGACAGTCTTTTCACAAACTTCATAAATATCGGTCCTTAACTGCTGCAAAACAGGGATCTGACTGCGTACTGCATCCGCCTTTGCGAAGTCTACTGCAGCCATCAGCATGCCCGGGCCCTCGCCCAGTTCCTCCATGATCGTTCCCCATGGATCAACTGCAATGGAATGTCCCCATCCGTTATAAGAACCTGCCAGATCACCTGCCGCTGCACATCCGAGGACATACATCTCCTGATCCAGTGCACGTGCACGCATCAGGAGCTCCCAATGGGCCGGTCCTGTTGTTCTGTTAAAGGAGGCAGGCAATACAACGGCTTTGACCCCCCGCTGCTGCATCAGACGGAACTGTTCAGGGAAACGCACATCATAACAGATCGCGATGCCGATCGGACCGAATTCAGTCTCTGCAACACATATTTCATTGCCGGCAGTAATGACACTTGATTCATTGTAATACTGACCGCCCTCCACATCAATATCGAACATATGCATCTTGCGGTATTTACCGATCTGTTTGCCTTCCCTGTCAAAAATCCAGCATGTACTGTAAATATGTCCATCTTCACTTTCCGGTATACTTCCGGCTGCCAGATAGACATGATTTTTCTGTGCAGCCTCTGCCATAGACTGCCATGCCTCTCCGCCTTCCGGCTGAGCGGCTGATAAAATCGCCTTTTTGTTATATGGGCAAATAAACATCTCCGGCAGAACAACCATGTCGGCTTTCGCCTTCACAGCCTCTGCGATCACACGCTCTGCATTTCTGAGATTCTTGCGCCAATCTTTATGTACTGTTGTCTGACATAATGCTATTTTCATTTTTAACCATCCTCAATTTTTATAAGTTCTCTCTTTAATTCTTCAGACTCTCTCTATTGTCCGTTCTTATCTTCACCACGGTTCATCTTATTCTTCAGATACTGCCAGCCTTCCTGATACTTAAATGATCTGGCTGATGGATTTCGCAGCATCATATGCAGCTGTCTAGGATGCATCTTTGCACGTGTCCTCATCTTCATAGCCTCGATTTTGCCGCGCATCCGACGCATTTCGCTCTGAATATCTTCAAGTGTCTCTCCTGCACCTGAAGCTTCCACAGCTGTACGGATTTTTTCGACACTCTCTGAATTCTCCAGCCGCTTACGAAGAACATCCATATGACCTGCAATTTCTGACATTCTTTCTTCTGTAAGGAGCGCCATTTTCTGCTTCTGTTCGTCCCATCGGACTTCCAGTCCATCCTTCGTACTTTCAAGTGAATCATTCACCACAGCTTCAAGTACTTCAACTCGTTTCTGCATGCGCTGAACTTCTTCTTTAGCTCTCTCTGCCTGAACAAGCACTTCTTTCAGATCAATGGCTGTTCTGAAGGATGATGCAAAATCAAATGTAAATACAACCGTGATGCCCCAAGTTGTATAGTACAGCACCTTATCATTGATCATCATCACCATGTGTTCAACCGGAGGCTGAATCACTTCCACCATGGCAAGGGTAAAAAAGCCCCACAGAATCGTCGCTTCAAGACAGATCCTGCCCCGGAAATTGAACTTCTTCTCCGTATAATCCCAATAACGAACCCCGAAAAGATTCTCCATCACGGTTCCGGTTATGTACTCAAGCACTGTTGCTCCGATAGCCCCTACAATATACATAAGCAGATAATTGCCCCTCACCGGTATCGTAAGGAAAAGCATCAAAACGGCACCTGAACCATATAGCGGAATATAAGGTCCTGTCATAAATCCACGATTGACCCATCTGTGTTCATGAACTGAAACATATACCGATTCAAAACACCACCCAAAAAAACAATAGATGAAGAAAAATGCCAGCCACTGTGTCATCGAATAGGTATACACCTGCATCCCTCCTTATTTTAGTGTCTGCTTTAATAATACCGTATGGTGACGTTTTTGCCAAGCTTTTCTGCTGCTTCTTTGAGCTGTTCCACCAGGTTATGACGGACGCTGACATCGAAGAGCAGGGTTTCATGAGCTGTGTTGTTGGCTTTGCCCACAAATAAATTCAGGTCTGTGCATTCTTCTGATATGATCTTGGCCAGCTTCGACGCACCATTGTCTTCATCCAACTGCAGGAAAATATCAAAGTCAACATCGTCTTTGGCCAATTCACGCAAAAGGTAAAGGGTTCTGTTCATGGTCAGAACACCTTCTGTAACAAGATCAATGCCTTTGATATTGGATGTGGGCGGTACTTCCGGTGTACCGTCATAGTTGTTGGTCACCGGCTGCTTCAGGTATCTGGAAGCAATGCTTGCCGTTGTTCCGCCAGAGACGATGTGTTTGCCCGGACTTGTAATAAAATCAAGCATGATCCGCTCATCATCATCCATATCCTTCGGCGGTCCCGTAAAAATATTGACGACTTTTCGCTCAATGACTCTGGCTACCGCCACTGTTGTGTCATCCCCGGGTTTCTGCATATACAGGTCGTCGCAAGCTTGGGACAGCATTGCTGCCAGACGCTTGGCCGAAAGTGTATCCCTGGTGCATTTCACGGTGTAGTCCGCCATGCTTTCCCACGTCCAGCCGAAATTCAGCAGTTCTCCAACACCGGCGTAGATCACGCCGTCGCTCATCAGGACAAAGCAATCTTTCAATTTAACCTGAAAACGGTATTCCCTGATCTTCTTGCCTTCAATCTCCCTGACTGTATAGGGAATATCCATCAATTTGCCGTCCCTGACAAAAATACATCCCGGATTGTCATATTCCACCAGATAGGCTTCTCCGTTATGAAAGATCTGAAGAATACTGAAGGTGGAATAAGCCACCTGACGCACCTGACAGATCGGCAGTGTTCTGGCTATGGTTTCAACCCCCTGTTCAATAGGCGCACCTTTCTGGAACATGGTCCGAAGAATCTTCGATGTCAATGTTGCCAGGATATTGGCCTTCACACCACTTCCCATACCATCTGCCAGAATCACCACATCCGAATCTTCCGTCTTAAGGATCTCTACCTTGTCCCCGCACAGCTCCTCATGTATCTTATTCAGACTTTTCCAGCATGTTTCAACACTTACTTCCATTCTATCTTCCTCCGACGACTATCAGTCTGATCTGCTTCCTTCATCATAGAATCTCTCAACTGTGTCAAAATCACCTTCGTCTCAGCGGTTGTCTCACCAAGCAATCCGGCAATTTCCTGAGCTACCGTCATCTGCTTGTCAATAACCTGCTGCGCAATATCCACCGTATCCATCCGCATCTGAAGCTGACGTTCCATCTCCACTTCCTCATCGGTAATATCCTGGAAAATAGCCAGCATGGCATCCATTTCATCAATATAGATAATATTCTCCAACAGAACAAGTCCCAGACCACTGAGATGGATCTTCTTGCGCTTGATGGACAGATGATCATCCAATACCTGTTCAAAATCGGAAGCATCCATAATCTCAAAGATCATCTTATTGACAGCCTCTGATTTGTTAATACCAAAAACATCTTCTGCCCGCTTATTAAACTCAATGATCTGGAAAGCCGAATCTACGATCAGGACAATTTCCGGTGTTGCTTCCAGCACCACATTGGACATGGAACGCGCCTTCTCATACACATGCGGGAGACACATCTCCTGCTCCGCCTTACCCTGAAAGACTGCAATAGCTTTTTCCCGGCATGTCGGATAACCGCAGGCACCGCAGTTCAGCTCCTGTGTCTTGTTATATTTGCCGGTTGCCTTGAGAATCCGTGTGATCTGTTCCTCTGTCGGCATTTCATCCTGAATTCTCTCCGATCTGAAATGCTTACTGATATCAATATTCCCTGCCAGCTGAGGATACGCCGGATCCTGTTTTTCAACCTGTTCCTCGATCACCATGGTTGCCTTGTACTTGGAAATATGTAATTTGTTCACGGCCGGTCCTTTCACGCAGCCACCCTCACACATATTGGCCTCAATAAAGCAGCCCTCAATCAACCCTTTCTTCATGTCTTCAAAGACTTCACGGCAATCCTCAATACCGTCTACAAAAATCTTCTTATACGAATCCACCTTTTTCTTCGCCAGAACAGATGAAATGACACCGCTGGTCACCGGATACAGGCGGTTGACCTTCGGATTCGGATTGGCCGGCTGCTTCTCTTCACATTTTCTGATGGAGATATCACGCTCCTGCAGCCATGATTCAACCTCTTCAAAATTCAGAACTGCATCCACAAAACCTGTTGTCCGGTCATCCCCTTCCGCTTCCTGCTTCTTGGCAATACATGGACCGATAAATACAACCTTCACATCCGGTCCGTACATGGCTTTGATCAGCTTTCCGTGAGCGACCATCGGAGATACAACCGGAGCCATATCCTGCACCAGCTCAGGATAATACTTCTCCACCAGCTCATTGACACTTGGACAGCAGGTGGAAATGATATTCTTCATCTGTCCTGCTTCCAGAAGCTTTGTATAGGCCTCTGTCACATAGGCTGCCCCCTCTGCTGTCTCCCGAACCTCGGAAAATCCCAGTTTTAGAAGGGCATCTACCACCTGTCCCGGTTTCTCGTAATCCAAAATGCCCAGATACGCCGGTGCCAGAGAGACAACCGTCTTCTTTTCCTCCGCGATGAATGCCCTGACTCTGTCTAAATCGCTGACAAAGGTCTTGGCATTCTGCGGACAGACTTCCAGACATGTGCCGCAAAGGACACAATGATCATCCATAATCGTTGCCTGAGCATCTCTGACCTTAATCGCCTTGACAGAACAGGAACGAACACATTTATAGCAATGCTTACAACTGGCATTCTTAAAATCAATAACCTTCATAAAACTCCTCCCGCCACAGCATGAACAACTTCGCCAACAGTATTTGCTGTATAAAAACATTGTATCATAGACTGACGCCGGTTGCACTAAAAAAGCCAGCTGATATCTTTTTCCTTTTCCATTTTCATGATATAATTATTATTAGTCTGTCAGCAATTTCTTACACTTTCAGCCTCAAGTGCTTCAGACTGTGCGGAATTGCTGTATGAATCTACATTTTTTTACGGAGGTTGTTAACAGTTAAATATAAATTATAAAATCATATAAGTCGGTGTTGAGTTTTATGAGATGTTAGAGTAGAATATTATTGAAAGGAGTTGATACTTTGAGTAAATATTATTCTATA